>Ga0209295_1000037_pt1 | contig 266733 bp, 243 predicted proteins | sample Porto_5metaG_FD_187428 | JGI IMG/M metagenome (GOLD analysis project Ga0209295, IMG submission 187428) | Marine algal microbial communities from Porto, Portugal - Porto_5 metaG (SPAdes) (version 2) | ecosystem: Host-associated > Algae > Red algae > Unclassified | place: Portugal: Porto...
GCTTGCGCAAATTCGGCCATCGCTTGGGACCGCTTTGGTCCATTTCGGCCATCGCTTGCGCAAATTCGGCCATCGCTTGGGACCGCTTTGGTCCATTTTGGCCATCGCTTGCGCAAATTCGGCCATCGCTTGGGACCGCTTTGGTCCATTTCGGCCATCGCTTGCGCAAATTCGGCCATCGTTTGGGACCGCTTTGGTCCATTTCGGCCATCGCTTGGGACCATTAAACAATATAGACCTAATCATGTTAATTTGAAATAGTAATCTATTCTTTTAATACATAATAGATACCATCTTTTTGAGCAAAATCCATTTCAAGCAATTTCTTTAAATGTCTCCTAGATTGACGCTCCGAAACCTCTGCTAATTCTTTATACTGTTTTGTGGACAATCGTTTATGCTCTCTTAAAATTTCAAGCCCTGGAAAAGTGGTTGGTAATTCCTCCTTTTCCTCCGACTCTTTGTCTTTTATCCTGTATAGAGTAGTTGTTAAAATTCCATCTTCAAAATTAAAAACAGGTCTTCTATAACCTTGATGTTCCATTTTGGCAAGTTCTTCTAAGCCAAATCCTCTTTCTTCTACAAACCCCATTTGAAAGAAAATATGAGCTATTTTAGCATTTCTACTAAATGAAGGGGCTGTAAAATCATTAAGTTTTTCTATTGGGCATAATGGTTTCCCCGGACTTGAAACAATAATTTTTTCTTCGTCAATATCAATCATTATTCTTGCGCCTTCAATACTATAATCTCTATGGACCATTGCATTCATTATAACTTCAAATAATGACGCTGAAGATTCATCAATCGATTCCGTTCTTTCAAAAGACGTACGAGAAAACCCTTTTGGAAAAACAAATTCTAAATATTCTTCGATTTTTTCCGGAAGTAAAACTAAAGGACCTTCAAAATCTTTGATAATTGGTTCTTTGTCTTCTGAACGAACTGTAAATTTTATTCTTGCTTGCGGAAAGTGATATTGAGGATCCTGACCTAACAATAATAAACCTAATCCTGTTGGTTTAGCTGTTTGAGCTTCTTCATCTATTTTGATTAAGTTCATTTTATTTAAATATGATTTGAACCCATCACTTCCTAGCTTAAATGGAAGGCCCATTCTATCAATCATATTTTTTTGAGCTTCCTCTGACAAATCATTTAATTGAAAATCAATTAATTCGTTTTCTATTGGGTCAACAGCAGAATTTATTTCGCCAATTTTTTCTTTTTCTGCTCTTTCAGAAGCTTCTTTAAAAAATTGCTTGTTTTCTTGAGCAATTATTTTTTCATATTTCCTGTCATAAAAAGTAACTTCAATTCCTGCCTTTTGTAATAACTTAACTCCATTTGAGGCAACCGATGGGTCTGGGTCCGGATGTCCTATTACAACTTTACTTATTCTTGCATTGATAACCCTAAAAGAACAACCTCTCTTTGGTGCATTTCTCTTTACACATGGCTCTAATGTAGTATAAAGTGTAAAATTTGATAAGTCTCTTCCTGGATGTTTTCTTTCTATCAATGTGAACTCTCCATGGTCTCCTCTTCTTAGTTCTCCTCTATGAGCCTTGTCAAAATATGCTCCATTTTCATCAACTAAAACAGCACCAACTTTTGGGTCAGCTTTATGCGTATGTTCTGAAATTGATTTTCTCATTTCCTCAATCGAAAGTTCGATGTATTCTTCTTCAGTGTATTTTTGACCTCTAATAAATTCTTTCATTTAATAGTTTATTGTTTTTTAGCTTGTGTACAACAATTGTATAATAAACATATGTTCATTATACCGCCAATTTAAGATATAATGAACATATGTTCATTATATCTTTTATATTTTTCTAAGAATCAAGAGGGTTTTTTATTTTTTTAAAAGTGGTAGTAGCAACATGAGTATATATTTCAGTTGTTTTTGTAGAACTATGGCCAAGTAAAACCTGAATTTGTCTTATATCTGTGCCTGCTTCTAATAAATGAGTAGCAAAACTGTGTCTAAGCATATGCGGTGTTACTATAATTTTAATACCTGCTTTTTGGGCTGCGTTACGTACTATCTTTCCAATGCTTTGACCAGAATATTGTTTTCCATACATACCTTCTATTAGATACTTTTCAGGTTTATATTGCTTATAATACGCTCGTAAATCTTTCAGTAACGAATAAGAGAGCAAGGTATAGCGGTCTTTATTCCCTTTTGCAGATTCAACCCTGATTAACATTCGTTTACTATCTATATCCGTAATTTTTAAATTAATTAATTCATTTCTACGTATTCCCGAGGAGTATAAAAGACTAACAATACATTTGTGTTTCAGGTTGTTTGTATGTGCTATAATACCCAATACATCTTCTTTAGCAAGTACTTTTGGTAACTTCTTTTCTTTTCTAGGTCTTTCTATTTCTAAAACCTGTTAGGCATACCAAGAACAGATTCGTAATAAAATTTTATACTGTTGATAGCAGAGTTTATGTAAGAATTAGATTTTTTATCTTGAATTAATTTTAACAGATATGTTCTAACATCACTTTCATTAAGAGAAACTAATTCCGCGTTATTGTAATAATTAATAAATGCCTCAAAGCTTGATATGTATGTTTTTACAGTGTTGTTTGCATATTTTTTGAGCTCTAGTTTAACTAAATAACTATTAGGACAAACCCTATAAGTCTGGGGAAGTTGTCTTTTTCTGAACCATGCAATATTAATGGGCTCATTATTTTCTTTTGATATTTTTTTGTTAAAGAAATGGTTGCAATTAACCCAAACGACACCGGTAAATAAATCAAAAATCAGGTTTAAGTTTTTTTTATTGTTTACAATGTAAGCCATGTTATAAGTGTTACTCCATTTTACATCTGGTAATTGTTTTACAAGTGAATGAATAACTTTATCAGAGTTGAACTGCAAACCGATAAAACGTTTTTCTTTAATTAAGAGGTGTTTTAATGTAACATTTCTGCCTTTTTCCATTCTTATTTTTAAGCAATTTAATGGAAACAGGTTAGCTAAGAGAATGTTATACGAATAATATGCGTATATTATCTCTTTAAGTTAGAAGCATGATATTGGATAGAATATGTGTCTATTGCAAGGAAGAGTTGAAAGGAAGATCAGATAAAAAGTTCTGCGACGCACAATGTAAGAGTGCGTATCAATACCAGCAAACAAAACAGCAGCCAGAACGCTTTTTCAATAAAGTTGATAATCAATTACGACGTAATAGGAAAATACTAAAAGATTACAATAAAGGTGGTAAGGTAACAGTTAGGGAGGCTGTGTTGCTATCCGAGGGGTTTGACCCTAATTTCTTTACACATTTTTGGAAAAACCAGAAGGGAGAGGTATATCTTTTTGTATATGAATATGGTTTTCGAAAAATAAAAGAGAACAGAAATAACAAATATGTTTTAGTTCTCTGGCAAGAATACATGTCCAAATGATGAAATAAATTGTGCAGAACAAGAAGCAAAAATTAAAACAAAACATAAAATTACACCTTTTTTAAGCCTAATTTATTTTATGCAAAGCACATAAGTTGTTTAAAATCATCGTGGATGTATAGTTTTGTTTCCTAATATTTAGTCTTCCAGGTACATGTTGCTAGTTTAGAAATGCTAAAAATAAAACATAAAAAAAACGGTTTAGAATGAACTAAACCGTCTGTTTACTGGTAGCGAGAACGAGAGTTGAACTCGTGACCTCCGGGTTATGAATCCGACGCTCTAACCAACTGAGCTACCTCGCCATGTTTTTTTTAACGGCTGCAAATATATACTTTAATTTCTTGCCTATCAAAATAAATTTTGAAAAAAATATTCTGACACATTTAATTTTTTTATCATATATAAATATATATATTGCCCAACGAAAATACTATTTAGAATGAGTGATAAAGTAAAATTTGAAATTGAGTTCGTGATACAGTCGTCACCTCAATTGTTATATACCTATATTTCAACACCATCAGGATTATCTGAGTGGTTCGCAGACAACGTTAACTCAAGAGGAGAAAAGTTTTATTTTATCTGGGATGAGTCAGAAGAAGAGGCTAAGTTGTTAAAAAGAAAAAGTGAAGAGTTTGTTAAATTTAGATGGACGGCAGAAGAGGACGATAGTTTCTTTGAAATGAAAATTATTGTAGATGAAATTACTTCTGATGTTTCTTTATTCATTACAGATTTTGCAGAAGAAGATGAAATTGATGAGTCTAAAATGCTTTGGACCAACCAAGTATCTAGTTTAAAACAAGTTTTAGGCTCTGCTTAAGGCTATTTTACTATAAAACGATATCTTTGACCTTGAAAATTTTCAAGGTTTTTTTATGCTTAATTATAACGGAAAATTAATTCCGACAACATCACACTTCATCAATCAAGATAATAGGGGACTACGTTATGGTGATTCTCTTTTTGAAACGATTAGAGTTGTAAATAGTAAAATCTACTTCTGGGAAGATCATTATTTAAGATTAATGGCTTCCATGAGAATTCTGCGCATGGAAATTCCTATGAGTTTTACCATGGAATATCTTGAAAATCAAATCCTAGAAACTATTGCGAGTAACAGCTTAGAAAATAGTGCCTCAAGAATACGCTTTACGGTTTTTAGAAATGATGGAGGTTTATATGCTCCAGAAACCAACGATATCTCTTACATTATTGAAGCCAAGCAACTAGAGAATACTTTTTTTGTGATCAGCGAAGAGGCTTATGAAGTGGAGCTTTTCAAAGATTTTTATGTAAACCCTGATATGCTTTCTACGTTAAAAACAAATAATAAAGTTTTAAATGTAGTAGGAAGTATTTTTGCAAAAGAAAACGGCTATCAGAATTGCTTACTTCTAAATAACCAGAAGATGGTGGTAGAAGCATTAAATGGAAATTTGTTTTTAGTATCAGGAAAAACGATAAAGACACCTCCAAAAAGTGAAGGGTGCCTTAACGGTATATTGCGAAAAAAATTGATAGATATTCTTGGTAAATTGGAAGGTTATACGTTTGAGGAAGCTTCTATTTCACCATTTGAATTACAAAAAGCAGATGAATTGTTTATCACCAACGCAATAGTAGGCATACAGCCTATTACAAAATACCGTAAAAAGAATTTTGCAAATACCGTAGCCAAAGATCTTATAGGTAAATTAAATGCAGCTGCTCGCTTAGGATAAACCCTAAAAGATAGGTACTTAGATAGCTTTGGGATGAAGCCTGAATAAAACTAGAAGTCGCTGTAAGAATAAATACTTAGTTCAGGCTAGGGTTCTCTGGCGTGTTAGACCACAAAAGGTAATCGCCACCCAAAGTAAGCATATTCTCTTTCCAGAAGGCTCCAGGGGCTTTCTGAATGATGTTGCTCTCGTACTTGTTAGGTAGTATGGCCCATGATTTAGAGGTTAATTCTTTGTCTAATTGTAAGGAAGACCAGCCTGTATAACCTAAAAAGAATCTAATGTCTTCCTCAGAGATGGCATTTGTATTGATTAAGCCTACGATACACTCAAAATCTCCACCCCAATAAATACCGTCAGATATTTCTATACTATTGGCAATTAGTTCTGGTACCTTGTGTATAAAGTAGAGGTTGTCTTGTTCTACGGGTCCGCCGTTAAATACTTTAAAAGGCACTTCTATTTCTGTCACTAGGTCACTAATAGAATAGTCTAAGGGCTTATTTAAAATAAATCCTACAGATCCGTCTTCGCTATGTTCTGCGAGTAATACAACAGATCTACTAAAAGAAACATCACCAGCCAATGCTGGTTCTGCAATTAAGAGTTTCCCTTTTTCAGGTTGTAGATGTATCATATAGTCGTGGTTCGTTGTTCTAATGTAAGATTTTTTTTAGTTTCTTACAAAATGTACCCATAAAAAAAGCACTTCTTAAAAAGAAGTGCTTTAATTATATTACTAAAGTATTTTTAGTTTACTGCTTTCGCTAATTCAGCACCAGCTTTAAACTTAACAACGTTTTTAGCAGCAATTTTGATAGTTTCTCCTGTTTGAGGATTTCTACCATCTCTTGCTTCTCTTTTAGATACAGACCAAGATCCGAAACCTACTAAAGAAACTCTACCACCTTTTTTAAGAGAACCTTCAACATTTCCTAAAAAAGACTCTAAAGCTTTCTTTGCAGCTGCTTTCGTGATACCAGCATCTGCTGCCATTGCATCGATTAATTCTGTTTTGTTCATAATTTTAATAATTAATTGTTGTTAAAATTTCTATACCCTAACAAATTTATAAGTAAAACTGATTAACGCAAGTAAAACAAGGGGAAATCGCTGTTTTTGTTAATAACTCTAACAGTTTGTTGATAAAGTAGGCTATTTTTTACACTTCGTCGAGACTAGTGATAGCAAGGCCTTAGCCAACATATGCATTTTCATCCAATTTTAAGCCATTTAGTACCTCATGGGTTTTCATCTTTCTTTTTCCAGGAAGCTGAATCTCTAAAAGCTCAATGAAACCGCCAGTCACAGCAATTTTGATGGTCTTTTTGTCAAAAACTACCGATTTAACTTTTATAGAATGTTCTTCTTTTAGTAACGCGGCATCGTAAATTTTCAGAAATAATTCTGTTTCCCCATTATATAAGGTAGTCCATGATGCAGGATACGGACTCAACCCACGAATATGGTTGTAAATTTTATCCATTGAAGTATCCCAATTAATCTCACAAGTATCTTTATGAATTTTATAAGCTACTTTTTCAATAGGCGTATCTGGTTGCTTCTTTGTAGTTACATTGCCAGATTCAATGGCTTTTACCGTAGTTATCACTAGATCAGCACCCAAGATCATCAACTTGTCATGTAGGCTTCCTGCGTTCTCTTCTGGATCAATAACTATGTCTGATTGTAGCAGTATTTCTCCGGTATCAATCTTATCATCTATAAAGAAGGTAGTAACGCCTGTTTTTGTCTCTCCATTAATAATTGCCCAGTTTATTGGGGCAGCACCTCTATAATCAGGCAGGAGGGAAGCATGTAAATTAAATGTACCGTGCTCTGGAATTTCCCAGACTACTTTTGGGAGCATTCTAAAAGCAACAATAATCTGTAGATTAGGTTTCAACGCTTTTAATTCTTCTAGAAATTCTTCGTTCTTTAAATTGGTAGGTTGTAATACCTTCAGGTGATGTGCTACAGCATATTTTTTTACGGCAGATTCATTTAGTTTTCTACCACGTCCCGCAGGTTTGTCTGGTGCCGTAATGACACCAACAATATCAAAAGAATGCTGTACTAAAGTATCCAGTATGCCGACTGCAAAATCTGGAGTTCCCATAAAGACTATTCGTAGTTTGCTCATGCTTTTGTTATTTTGTATTCGTTTTTTTCGGTAATATCTATTATTTCATCTTCTAAAAGTGCCTGTATAGCACTAAAAATAGCCTCTTCTTTATAGAGGACGGTCTTTATAATTTCTCTAGAAGTTTGTGGCTTCTGCTGTAATTGCATTAAAATGGCCTCTTTGGCTAATGCTATAATTTCTACAGCAATAGGCGGAGTTTTTAAGCACACATCACAACGTCCACAAGCCTCTTTTTTCTCTCCAAAGTAGGCTAGTAGTTGCTGACTTCTACACACCGTATCATTCTTTAAATATTGAAGAACAGCTTCTATATTTTTTGTTTTCTGAGCGGTAAGGAGTTCTACTTTTTTAGCAAAGAGATTAATGGTTCTTTCATCTTCTCTAGGAACAAGAAATAACACTTCTATATCATTATGCTGAGCGGTATAGGTAATAATTTCATCTTTCTTTAACTGTTCTAATACCTTAACAACCTCTTTTTCGCTAACGCTTGATTTTTTGGCAATGGCAAAAGTGTTTATTTTAGTATCGTACTCAAAAATTCCGCCATAAGTCCTCAGAATTACCTGCAGAATTGGCGCTATTTTGCCATAGGTGTCAATGTAATCAAAAATATGATTTTTTGTAGCGATAAACCTGATACTGGTTTTTTTTGAGAATGATTCTGATAAAGCAATCACAGAATTTTGGTCTAAAATACGCAGTGCATTATAGGTTAGAAAAGGGTTTAAAGAATAGGTGGCGCAGAAGGCATTGAAATTTAATTGATATGTTTCTGTGCTACTTTCTCCAAAAGAAATTTGAAAGTAATTATTGAGCTTATTATAGAGTGTTTTTAAATACGGTACCGTGGGTAAACCACTCAAAAACTGTCGTTTTACCTGTATTTCGTCCGATTTGTTGGTGAGTACAGTAGCTGTAGCAGGAGCACCATTTCTACCAGCTCTACCAGCTTCTTGAAAATAGTTTTCTACACTATCGGGTATTTGATAATGTACAATTGTGCCCACATCTGCTTTGTCTATTCCCATGCCAAAGGCGTTGGTAGCTACCATGACCCGCACTTTATCGTCTAGCCATAACTTTAAACGGTCCCCTTTTACCTCTTTAGAGAGTCCGCCATGATAAAAGGTAGCGCTTATGTTTTGAGAACTTAAGTAATGCGTTAATTCTTGGGTTAGTTTTCTGGTACGTACATAAACAATACCACTGTGTTTACTGTCTTGTAAAAGTTGCTTTAATTGGTAGTGTTTGTCATCATCCCAACGTACATTAAAAGCTATATTATCTCTAGCAAAGGAAGTTTTCTTAATTAAGGGTTCATCAAGCCTTAGATTAGTGACAATATCTTCAGCGACTACGGGGGTTGCTGTGGCTGTTAAAGCAATGATAGGAGCATCTGGTGCAAGATCTCTTAATACACTACAGTTAAGGTAAGAAGGTCTAAAATCATTTCCCCATTGAGAAATACAGTGGGCTTCATCTATGGCAATTAGATTTACATTCATTTCCTGAATGCGGTCTTTTATAAGATCCTGTTGCAACCGTTCGGGAGATAGGTATAAAAATTTATAATTCCCATAAAGGCAATTGTCTAATAAATCTACCACTTCATTTTGAGAGATACCACCCGTTAGCGCTAATGCTTTTATGCCTTTCTTTTTTAAATTGTCTACTTGGTCTTTAATTAGGGCGATTAAAGGGGAAACGACAATGCAAATTCCATCCGCAGCCAGCGCAGGAACTTGAAAGCAGAGCGATTTTCCTCCGCCTGTAGGTAACAAAGCGAGGACATCTCTCTGCTGTAAAATAGCAGCTATAATTTCTTCTTGAGATTCTTTAAAATCAGAAAATCCCCAATATTTTTTTAGAATGTCTTTAGGGTCTAGCTGCACTAATTTAATTTTAATTCTTCTATAATAAAAGCTACTCGTTCTTCAACAGAAACTTTGGGTAATTCAATAATGGAATACCCAAAACTTTGGTATGCTTTTTCTAAACAATTATGAATCTGTAAGGCTTCTTCGTAATTCTCATAACGTTCATTATCAGACGTATGTATTTCTTTCCAAGGAGGTAATAAAAATATCGTATCGTATGGATGGGCATCACAAATTTCTGAAAATGTTTTTGGATATTCAGTGCCAAAACAATCTAAATAAGCAACTACATCTGGTAGGCCACGATCAAAAAAAACAAGGGGATCGGTAAGTGATTCAGAAGCTATAAATTGCGATTTTCTGCCCTCTAAAATACGCTGACTAAACAGTAAGGGATCTGTTAAAAATAACTGTTCAATACCTTCTTCTCTTGCTTGAAGTGTTATTTCTCTTGAAATTTCATGGAAACATTTAAAACCTGCTTTTTCTATACCATGTACCACAGAAGTCTTTCCTGTGCTTGGTCCGCCCGCAATTACAACTTTCTTTGTGCTCAATTCATTATTTTTAGAAGCACAAAAGTAATCAAATGATATAGTATTGCCGCATGCGCTACAAATGTTTCGTTTTAGGAAGTATTTGTGCGATAAAAAAATGGGTACCGTATAAGATAGTTTTATAAAATAGGGCTCAATTTATGGTATCAAAAAAAATCAGATTATCTTTGTAAAAAGACTTTCATGGATACCGATAAAGAAAAAGAGTTTTACGACAAGCTCAAAGAGCGTCTTGTAGAAACCAGCACCTTTCCTACTACATATTTATATAAATTTATAGTGCCTACAGCAGGAACGGGAGTAAAAGAAATAGAAAGTGCATTTGATGATACAGATGCAGTGGTGATTAATAAATTATCTAAAAACGGAAAATTTACGAGTGTTTCTATAAGCTTACGTTTAGATTCTGCCGATGCAATTATTGCTTATTATAAGAAGGTTGCAGGTGTAGAAGGTTTAATATCTTTGTAATCTTAGCATATCTAACAGAATTTTGTTATTTTGCATGCTTTAAGAGCATACTTTCCTCTTTATAATTATTAAGAAAAACTTTTCAATTTGAATTTAGCTAATAACGAAGTATTCAATCTAGAGTACAACACGGAGCGTCCACAGCTTATTATTCCGGAATACGGGCGTCATTTCCAGAAAATGGTAGACTATGCTATGAGCATAGAAGATGATGAAGAACGTAATAAAATAGCACAAGCTATTATTAGTGTGATGGGTAATTTGCAACCTCATTTTAGAGATGTTCCAGATTTTCAACACAAATTATGGGATCAGCTGTTTATTATGTCTGATTTTAAGTTGAAGGTAGATTCTCCTTACCCAGTGACGACGAAGGAAATGCTTCAAGAACGTCCTGAGCCTTTAGGATATCCGCAAAATTTTCCTAAATATCGTTTCTACGGAAATAATATTAAGCAAATGATTGATGTGGCTATGTCTTGGGAAAAAGGCGATAAGCGTGATGGTTTAGAATATGCTATTGCCAATCACATGAAAAAATGTTATTTAAACTGGAACAAAGATACCGTTGAAGATAAGATCATTTTTAAGCATTTGCACGAATTGAGTGATGGTGAGATAGATTTGGCAGCCACAGAAGAGCACCTTACAGATAGCGGTCAGTTCCTAAAAAACAGACCGGCGAAACAAAATTCTAATCGCTCTAACAACAAAAAAAATACAAATAATAGAAATAATAATCGCGGTAAGAAGCGTTATTAATAATCCGATACATTAAATGGGAACATTTAAAATTGAAGGCGGTCATCAACTTCATGGTGACATTACACCGCAAGGTGCAAAAAACGAAGCACTACAAATATTATGTGCTGTACTGCTAACGGCAGAACCTGTAACGATACATAATATCCCAGATATTATTGATGTTAATAAACTAATTGCTTTACTCGAAGATTTGGGTGTGAAAATCCAAAAAAAAGGAAAAGGCTCTTATAGTTTTGTGGCAGATGACGTAAATCTAGAGTACTTACAATCAGATCAGTTTAAAGAAGACGGACGCGGATTGCGTGGATCTATTATGTTAGTAGGGCCATTATTGGCTCGTTTTGGAAAAGGATACATTCCTAAACCAGGAGGAGACAAGATTGGTAGAAGAAGACTTGATACCCACTTTGAAGGTTTTATAAACTTAGGAGCTAAGTTTCGTTACAACAAAGAAGAACATTTTTACGGTGTAGAAGCTAAAAAACTAAAAGGTACGTACATGCTTTTAGATGAAGCCTCTGTTACCGGTACCGCAAATATTGTAATGGCTGCTGTTCTTGCCGAAGGAACAACAACAATTTATAACGCCGCTTGTGAACCTTACCTACAGCAACTTTGTAAGATGCTGAACCGTATGGGTGCTAAAATTGGTGGAGTAGGTTCTAATCTACTTACTATTGAAGGGGTAGATACATTAGGAGGAACATCACATACAATGTTGCCAGATATGATTGAAATTGGTAGCTGGATTGGTCTTGCTGCTATGACAAGAAGTGAACTTACGATTAAAAATGTAAGTTGGGATGACTTAGGACAAATACCTACCGTTTTTCGTAAACTTGGAATTACAATTGAACGTAAAGGTGATGATATTTATATTCCGGCACATATGAGCGGATATGAGATACAGAACTATATAGACGGTTCTATTTTGACCATTGCAGATGCTCCATGGCCTGGTTTAACACCAGATTTATTGAGTATCATTCTAGTAGTAGCTACGCAAGCCAAAGGAGAAGTATTGGTGCATCAAAAAATGTTTGAAAGCCGTTTGTTCTTCGTAGATAAATTGTTAGATATGGGGGCTAAAGTGATTCTTTGTGATCCGCATAGAGCAACCGTTATAGGACATAACTTTGAGTCTACCTTAAAAGCAACAACCATGGTTTCTCCAGATATTAGAGCGGGAGTTTCTTTATTAATTGCAGCATTGTCTGCAAAAGGAACCTCTACGATTCATAATATAGAACAGATAGATAGAGGTTATGAAAATATAGATGAACGTTTACGTGCTATTGGCGCAAAAATTACACGTGTGTCTTAGTGATCTTAACTAGTACTATATAAAAACCGCAAAGCAATAGTTTTGCGGTTTTTTTAGGTCTTGTCTTTACAAGCGTTTTCTAATATGATGGAAGATTCCCCTGAGAATTAGGATCAGTATTTGCATCACAAAGATCAATACAAAAGCAACTCCAATCCCTACAATAAACATGAGTCCGCTTACTACAAGCCATCCAGAAGCTAGAAAAGCCATGAAAATTCCTATAACGGTAAGTATCGCTACCGTTATGGCAAAAGGAGCCACCCATTTATCTTCTGTATTGGTATAATTGGTCGTTTTTAATAAATACCCTTTTTTGCCTTGGCGGTTATCTACTTCAATAAATAAACTCTTGTTTGCTACGGCGTCATTGGTTACATAGAATTCGCTTTTTTTGGTGAACACTACAGGAATAACATTGATAATATCTGCATTATATTCTAGTTGCAGTTGCGCCATTTTTTTCTCGTCAGAATCATCTATTGTTTTTACCTCAATAGTTTCTACAGTATGTTGTTCTTTGTTGAGGGTGCCTATTTGATGAAAAAGAGTATCTATCTTAGATGCGTCTTCGGTTTTATATTCGTAGTTAAACCCAGAAGATATTTCGTCATTTAAGCTGGCAAAACTGCAACGAAAAAAGGCATCACTATCTTTTTTTAGGTACCCAACTGTATCTTTTTCAAGATAAATTTCCATCCAATTCTCTTTATTTCTTCTTTTTTCACGGTTAAAAGAAATAAGTTCATCGGGCTGTAGTTCTTTAATTATTTTAGATTTAGCTTCATGCTTCGCATATACTTTAACAGGTTTTAAAATTCGTAGAAATTTATCCATGACGATGGTTATGATAGGGTTGGTTTGGGAATTCTATCATTAGTAACGTATAGAAAATGGGTTTGCTTACTTCTAAAAATACTTATTTTTATTTTTTTCGATGAACCGCAGGTAAAATTATAGGTTGTTTTATAGTATATGGTTTAAGTATATTAAAACTAATTTTAGATTTACTCAATTAAACGCATAGCTATAATGCGTACATCATCAATAGGCCGGTCGAATTCTCCAGTTATTGTAGTTGCAATAGAATCTATGGTAGCTAGGCCTTCAATAACTTCCCCAAAAACAGTATAATTCTGATCTAAATGAGGTACACCCCCAAGTGTTTTATAAACTGCGCGCTGAGCTTCAGGAATAGTATAGGCTTTAAATTCCTCAGCACGTGCTGCCCAGTTAATAATGCTATCTTTGTATAAAATGTATTTTGTGGTATTTCCGCTAGCGCTATGATGCTGTAGTGAATCTAAAAGATAGCTGTGTGCACGGTCTTTTCTAATATAATCTTCTGCTAACCATCCGTTTATTCTCTTTTCTGCAATCGTTAACAGGCTATCATTATATATTTTTCCTTGAACGATATAAAATTGCATTCCACTAGAGGCACGTTCTGGGTTACCATCACGGGCAGCAGCCAACACCCCTTTTTTATGAAAAAGATGAGGCAAAAATTCTGCCTTGACACGGTAAGGAACATCACCTTCTCCTAAAGTGTCTTTAGCTTTTGCGTTTCTGCTTTCAGGGTCTCCGGCCTGAATCATAAAATTGGAGATAACTCTATGAAATAGAAGGCTGTCATAGGCCTTATGTTGTACTAGGTTAATGAAGTTGTCACGATGAAGTGGCGTATCATTATAAAGGGCTAGCACCATAGTTCCTTTATTTGTGACCAGTTCTATACGTTGCCTATTTTCCAAGGCAGTAGGGGCTTCCTTTTGGTTTTCTTGGCAACTATACATAAGGATACACGTAATAAGGAGGGACGATAACTTTGAAAATAATTTCATCAGGATTATTTTAGGAATTAGAAGTGCAGAATAGTATTCAAAAATTATCTTTTGTTGGAGTAAGGAATTACTTATACTACTTGACGTTCTAAGGCTAGATAATGTGTTGTTTTCTCGGTATATAAAGGTATAATTTTAATCTCGCACTTATAAGAGGTGTTGTCTTTTCTGTAGTTGACAATGATATCTGTAAAAGGTTCGTCTTTTTTAATCTTTGCGCTGATACGAGATTTTACTTCCGCCGTAGTTTCTGCGCCTTGAAGAAAAGCTGGAGTTTTATCTAATGCAAATTTTTTGGTATATCCGGTCATTTCAGAAAATCCGTCACTTACCCAAACGATTTTTTTGTGTAAATCAGTAATTACTAATGCTTCAAATTCTTGGTTTTCAAAAAGAGAAGAAATGTCATTTTCCCATTGTAATTTTTTAGCAATTTTTTCAAACGCCCGAACAGCAGTTTCTTGCTTAGATTGTACGGCTAAATTGTGAAAATTATCAATATGAAGATCCCAACTTAATAGTGGAGCCATAGCGCCTTTTTTTGCCGGTTTAATGCGAACAGTAATATCTTTATTTTCTTGTTCTGTTAATGAGGATAGATAAATATCTAAACACATCATTTGATCCATTTCTTTTTTCATTTTCTTTTTTTTTGTTTTCCTAAGCTGTTTTTTAAAGATATTTATTGAACGTCTGCCAATATTTATCTTTATAAATTTCAAAATCAAAACTGATTAGTTCTTTATTTTCTTTTTGTATCTGGTCGAAAACTATAGCGGGTTTTCTAAAATCATGGCAAGAAAAGTAAATTTCTCTTGTAGAATTTGCAGTTTCTCTACCAATATTAATGTAGCCATCAGAATCTTTTAATTCTAACATAATACGGTCTTCTAACGTATTTAATAAATGGTATGTTTCATCGTCTGGCATACCGTTGTTGTCATCTCCTTCAAACTTAAAAATAGCAATGGCAATCCAAGGGTGAGACGCTTTAGCATTCCATTGCAATATATCTGTATTGACAATGGCAATAATAGGGAGTCCGTTTTTTAAGGTACCGTTAAAACTAGAATAACTATCTTTTTCGGTATTATGACGTAAACCTTCATACTTTTCAATAAATTCTTTTTCACGCCAAAGTAAGAAGTCTTTTAGCTTGGCTAAGGGAACAAGCTCTTTTTCGGCATCTTCGGTATTCTTAAAGTTAATATGATCTATAGTAGTGACACAATTTAATTCTCCTAAGAAATTATCTAGTAAGATGTAGGCACCATGAGAAATATGAGATTCATTTTCGGGAGTATATGCGGTATGTAGAATAGTCAGTTCTATTTGATCTGGCATTTCCGGAATTTCATGGGCGTAGAAACTCATAGTTTCTTCACTAAACGTATAATCATTCATTTTAATACCGAAGGTACTAGAGGAACTGGGTTGTTTTAAAGAAGTAATTTTCCAATTCTTAAGAACAGGCGCGGAAGCAGCAAGTTCTTCCACAAAAGGAATATGCTTTAAATTGCCATCTGCCGTTAAAATAAGTTCTGCCGTGGTATCATCAGACATGCCAGATAAGTACCAAAAAGTATGCTCCTTTAGTTCATTTAATTTTGGACCTAAAACATCAAAGAATTGTTGTTCGATATCATTACCACTTTTAATGATCTCATAGAAAGCTTTTTCATGTTCTTGAAACCAGGTCCAAAAATCTTGGTATGATAGGGGAGCCGGAGCTTCGGCATCTTTTTTATTAAATAACGATTTTAAAAAACTCATAAATTATTAATCTATTTTTCTACAATAGTTCCATCTGGGTATTTTGCAAACCTACCTTTACTTTTATCGTGTACATGCGCGGCCTGAGGCCAAGGCCATCCACCAAATTGGGTTAATTGATACTCTTGCATGGCTTGTTGAATCTCTTCATCACTATTCATAACAAAAGGGCCGTATTTGGCAATAGGTTCTTTAATAGGTTTTCCTTGTAGCATTAGAAAGTGGGCATTTTTACCCAATACTTTTATTTCAATAGCTTCCGAAGCATCTACAATAATACCATGATTTGGAGTAATCGTTTGTCCATCCATTACAATACGATCTCCTTCATAAAAATACAAAGTTCTAGTGACATCACTTTGTGCTTTTGGTAAGGTAAAGGTACTACTTGCATCTACATGTATATTCCAGATAGCCACTTCATTTGCGCTATCTGCAGCCCAGGAATTCGGGGCAGGGTCTAATGCTGCATGTTCATTATAGGTTCCTGTAACTACTTTTACGGAGCTAGATTCGGTTTTTATTATCGGAATATCTTCATGCCAGAGCATGGAAAAATAGGGGGCAACAAATTTGTTTTTCTGAGGTAAATTAAGCCAGATTTGAAACATTTCTAGCGGGTTTGGGGTGTCAGTACTCAATAATGGAAACATTTCTGAGTGTTGTACGCCGCGGCCTGCAGTCATCCATTGTACGTCTCCCATACCGAAACGTCCGGCAGCACCAAGAGAATCCGAATGATCACAATAGCCTTTATTCACTATAGTTATAGTTTCAAAACCACGGTGCGGATGTGCAGGGAAACCAGGAACGGTTTTCCCGTGATACATACGCCAACCGTCTTTTAAAGTAAAATTGTTTCCTAAAGTTCTGCCTTCCAAGGATGCTTTAGGTCCCAGCTCTTCATTTCCTTCCGGATAATGATCTAAGTGGTATACGCAGAATAAAAAAGGATCTTGCGTTTGCCATGGAAAGCCTAATGGAAAAACAGATTTTATAGTGCTCATAGGGCTTAATGTTTTGCGTCGTTTATCTCAATCCAATAACCTTCAGGATCTGTTATATAGATTTGTTTTACACCATCGGCACGCAAAGTAATACCACTTTTTGTACCGGGCCAATCTTCATATGAGATATTATTCTGCTCTAAATTTTGTATAAATTCATCTAATTGGGACGTTGATAAGCATACATGACTAGATTTATGCTTTTTCATTACTACATCTGCTTTGTATATTAAATGGAGCTGCGTATTTCCTTGGATAGAAAACCACCTGAATCCAGGATCTTTGGTAGGATGGTCTATTTCTTTTAAACCGATAACTTTTTGGTAGAAATCGCCCGTAGTTTTTAAATCACTGACAATAAGTGTAGTATGGTCAATAGTGAAATCAAATTTCTGAGCATGGCTTATGGCAACCATAAAGAATACCAAAAAGAAAATTAGTTTTTTCATTCTAAAAATTTAAGCTTCTAAGTTACCCAAAAAATAGATAAGATTAGGATTACTTCTCGTATAATTCTTTAAGGCATTGGAGGACTTTTTATTAAATTAACCTATAATTTATATTGGAGTAATGGTAGATCCATATCATTGTAGATTTAAACAATCAAAATGAATCGTTTTACCTTCTCCATTCTTTTTACGTTTACTTTTTCCGCTCTTATTGGGCAACAAATCAAATTTGAAAACTATACTACAGACGATGGATTATCTAATAATTCTGTAATTGATATAGAAAATGATGAAGATGGCGGTCTTTGGATTGGGACCCTTGATGGATTGAATTATTTTGATGGACACACTATCACCTATTACAAGCACGAAATTAATGAACAAGGAACCATACCAGGAAATTATATCATAAATCTTGAAAGAGATAAGAATGGTACTCTTTGGTTAATTACAAAAGAAGGCCATGTAAGTAGGTACCTTGGGAATTCCACTTTTGAAAATTTTAAATTTGATAAAGCCCCAAGACAACTAAAATTAGCAGCAGATGGTACTTTATACGTTTTTGCAGCAAATACGGCCTACAAATTTGAAAACGGAAAATTTATTGTTGCAACCTACACACCTCCTGAGAAGGAGAATTATGAGAACTTAAAACAAATACTCCTAACGGAGTACCCGGGCTTAATTATAAATGATGTTTTAAAAGACAATGTCGGTAACATATGGTTCGCAACACGTAGAAATGGTCTTTTTATTCTTCCTAATGACATAAATAATATTAATAATAAAAGAATAGATCATTATACATATGATGTGTATACACCCTATAGTTTTAACAGCAATGAAATAGAAAAATTGCACCAAGATCTTTTTGGGAATGTATGGCTTGCGCAAAAAGACGGGGGGTTGAGTATGGCTTATAATGGCTCAGATAAAATTACGACAATAGTTCCGCATCCCGTGAATTATCCACATTTACCTAATGAAACATTGCGAGCGATAACCAAGGATAGTAAATCTAATTTATGGCTAGGATACTACACTAACGGAATCTATTATTATGACACGGGAACAAAATGCTATCTTAAATACAAAGTAAAGGAAGCCAAGCAAAATAGTGATTGGGAGCGTGTACGCAATTTATTTACCGCTAGTGATGGTACTGTATGGGTAGGTACCTATGCAGGAATACTGCGTATTACGGATAAGGGATATAAAACTTATGAAGCCGACTCGATCTCTGAACTACCAAACAACCGAAATTATTCCATGTTTGAAGATACAGAAAAGCGATTATGGATAGCTTGTTGGGGTGGTCTCGCGAAGTTCAATTTGAATGAAAACCATTTCGATTTTTTTAAGGGCCAAAAACAATTTGATCAATTTAATATTAGGAGTATTACCAAAAGTGGCGATGTAATTTGTATGGGCACTGAAGAGAATGGTGTATTATTTTTTGATATTAAAACGGGTATGGTAGAGCAGTTAACAAAGAATGAAGGTATTCTGGGAAATAGTATCTATTCTATTTATAAAGAGGAATTAACGACAACCTATTGGATTGCATCGCTTGGCGGAATTAGTGTTTACAACAAGGCCACTAAAGAGATTAAAAATATTACCGAAGAAGAAGGTTTACCAAGTCATATGGTCTACGGACTCCTAAAAAATAAAGATCAGATTTGGGCAAGTACCACTAAAGGAATTGCAGTAATAGACACTAATAGTTTTGAAGTAAAGGCTTTTAACCCAAAAGAAGGCTGGCAAGCTCCGGAGTTTTCAGAAGGGGCTTATTATCAAGATAGCAAAGGGCTAATGTTCTTTGGAGGGGTAAATGGATTAAATTATTTTAACCCTAATACAATAGTGAATAAAACAGTAGCTGCTAAGATTAAGGTTGTTGTAAATGGTGATGAAAATTTTAAAAAAAACATAGAAAATAATTTTAGAGATAATAGTTTAGAAATTACTGTGACTCCCATTAAATTTCCCAATACTAGCGATGCCGATATTTACTATAAACTTTCAGGAAAAGATGAGGATTGGAATCTATTACCAATAGACCATCTCATAAAGTATGCTAACCTTTCTTCAGGAGAATATACTTTTTACGTAAAAGAAGGTAATACCCAAAATCTAGAAGTGGTTTCCTTTAATTTAAAAATTAAGAAAGCCTTTTATGAAACCATATATTTTTATGTGCTTCTTCTTTTTATACTATTGATTGGTGCCTTTTTAATTATTTACTTTAAGAGTAAAAATGCCTTGGCGCAGCAGAAAAAACTAGAAAACCAAATAAGTGCTAGAACACGTGTCATAGAAAATCAAAAGAGAGACTTAGTAGCCGTAAACACCTTATTGGATGATAAGAATAAGGAGATTGTACTTCAGAAAGAAAAGCTACTTGCCATTCATAATAATTTGAAGAATGAAGCTTTTGAAATTGAAAAGTTTAAAACATTTGTTCTTTCAGAATTTCAAGAACCTATATCAAGAGTAATGAAATTAGCCAGTGAGTTGAAAGAGGATACAAAAATTCAAAAAGAAATACTTTGGGAGGCTGGTAAATTAGTGAACTTGGTGTCTGAATGGAATTATTTAGATCATGTCAAAGAAATTGGTGATATAAAAGTAGCTGCGATAAACTTGCCTATTCTTTTAAAAGCAAGTATTGATAAGCTCAGAGTAAAATTAAAAAGTAATAAGGTCAATTTTAAGGGTGAATATGAGAATTCTTTAGGTTGGGTGGCTGTAGATGTCTTACGCCTTAGGTTATTACTGCAGTATTTATTTAACGATTTGGCAAAATATTCAGATACCTCAAGCACCCTTGGTCTTAAAATTGTTAGACATCATACATTTTTAGAGTTTCTAATTGAATCAAATAGTAGTGTCTTAATTTCTAATTGGTTTAATATTTTACATTATAGTCCATACTTTATAGCTGTTCAAAATATACTGAAAGATTTAGATGGTACTTTTAAGGAAACGCTAGTAGAGGGATTCCATATAGCCCTGAAAATACCTGTTGAATTTATAAATGCCAATCACCATCAGGTTGAAAATATTACTTGGAAATATCTAGATCAACAGAAAGATGTACAGTTGGGTAAGAAACAACTTCTAGTATTTAGTGACGAAGTGAATTTTAGTGTCGCAAATCAAATCCTTGAAAATGAAAATTATCAACTAGTGTTTGAAAATGAAGTTAACAATTTCACTTCAGCTATTAATCATATGAATATTGACCTGATAGTATTCTACCAAGCTACTTTTTCTAAAGAACTCGTCCAATATTTAAAAAGTTCTTTGGGTAATACTTCGAGTAAGAGACAAATTCCCATGGTCTATATCTCAGAGGATATTAATTACGAATTGCAAGAACAGTCTGTAGAATTTGGCATTGATGTAGTTATACAATTACCTGCGAGTACACGGTTTATATTGAAGAAAATTTCAAGCCTATTAGAAAGGCGAGATGATCGTATAGAACATAAGTTACAGCAAGAGGTATTTCAAATACTTACAGATAATGATATCAATTCTCCAAATGATAAATTACTAAAAAATAGTCTTACGATTATTAAACAAGAACTATCTAATCCTTCTTTTAATGTAGAAATGTTGGTGGAGAAGCTCGGGATATCTCGTGTAAAATGTTATCGAATTTATAAGGAATTACTGGAGCAATCACCATCAGATGTTATTACCTCGTTACGCTTACAAAAAGCAGAAGCTTTACTTAAAACCAACAAGTTTAATATCTCAGAAATTAGCTTTGAATGTGGGTATAATGACCCTAAGTATTTTGGGCGCTCTTTTAAAAAATATTATGGTCTTAGTCCTAAAGAATTTAAAGCACAATTATCAAGGTCAATTGTATAGTCAAGATTACGGCAATGTTAGCTAATTGTTAGTGAAACAAAAGTGCGCATATTTATACTTTTTCACCCTCCAATTTGAATGATTTGTCCTCCTTTGAGAAACAAAATTCCTCCTTTATACTTTTTTCGTAAAATACATTTACTCCAAACCAAAATAGATATTTCAATGAAAAAAATGTACTTAATTTTATTTCTTGTTTTAGGAAGCATGTTTTATTCCTATGCACAAGTAACTGTAACAGGTAATGTAACGGATCATGAAGGGGTGCCAATTCCTGGAGCTTCAATTTTAGCGAAACAGCAAGGAGGGGGTGGGACAGCAGCCGATTTTGACGGAAATTTCACTTTGCAGTTAACAAATGAGAATGGAACTTTAATAGTATCATCAATTGGTTATGCTCAGAAAGAAATTTTATATAATGGTAACCAAATACTTAGCATTGTTTTAAATGAGCAAGCAAGTGCTTTAGATGAAGTGGTACTTATTGGGTATGGTTCCACTAAAAAGGGCGATTTAACCTCCGCAATTTCAACGGTAAGTAATGTAGAAAGTATTGCTTCTAGACCCGTAGCGAATTTAACAGATTTCTTACAAGGTAATGTTGCAGGGGTTACCGTACTCCAACAAGGTGGTGATCCCTCACAAAGTGGAAGCGTAGTAATTAGAGGATTGGGCTCTTTCGCCAGTGAGCAACCCTTAACGGTTGTAGATGGTGTTCCATATTACGGTCCAGCGATCAATCCTAATGACATTGCATCGGTATCTATTCTAAAAGATGCAGCTGCCGCTGCAATTTATGGTGCACAAGCAGCATCAGGAGTCATCGTAATTCAGACTAAAAAAGGAAAAATCGGGAAGCCAAGAATCGCTGTTGATTTTTATAGTGGAATTCAGGAAGCTACAAATTTACCGACACCTTTAACGGCTCAAGAACAAGCGGCAACTTACAATCTAGCAGCAGATAATGGTGGTTCTCCAAGACAATCTGCTCACGATGCACAACAAAATCCTTACGGACAGGTAAATCGTACGAATTGGATAGATGCAATTTTTAGACCAGCTAAAATAGTAAACACCAACATTAACATGAGTGGCGCTACGGAGAAAATGAATTATTTAACTTCTTTTGGATATACTAAGAAAGAGGGCTTACTACAAGGGACTAGTTCAGAGCGTTTTAATTTTAGAGTGAAATCGGACATGGATTTATCTGATAAAATAAGTATTGGAGAAAATGTATATTTCTCTAGAACAGAAGCGTTAGGTACAAATACAGATAACCCATATTCTGGTACCATTATCAATGCTATTTATATGCCTTCATCGGCACCTACCTATTATGAAGATGGTAGTTTTGCGGGAGTTGCTCCAGAGAATCTTTCGCAATTTGCAGGGGCTTATGGAGATGTTTATAATCCTTTAGCTTTATTGATACGTCCAACAGTGACAGCACCAACCAATTTTATTAATGCCAATGTGTATGCCAAATATAAAATAGTAAACGGTTTATCTTTTAAAACCAGTTATGCGTATAGCTATACACAATCAGACTCTAAAAGGTTTCAGCCTAGTGTTCCTGAATTGGGCAGGTCTAATCCAAATAACTACCTAAATCAGAATACATCCACTACAAACCGTTGGGTATGGGACAATCAAATAGCCTACAAACAATCTTTTGGAAATCATAACCTTGATATTACAGCCATTTATTCTGCTCAGCATACGGATTATGAGTCTTTAGCTGTACAAGGGGAAGGGTTTAGTAATGAAGAACCGTTTAATCAATACCTATCAAATGCGTCTGTTATTCGTAATCCTGGAACTGGAGTTTATGAAGATGCACTTACTTCTGCTATTGGTAGAGTAATGTATAATTTTAAAAATAGATACTTTATCTCAGGAGCTATCCGTAGAGACAGAACTTCGCGTTTAGCGGTAAACAACCAAGTAGATAATTTTCCTTCAGCTACTTTAGGTTGGCGTTTTAGTGATGAGTCTTTCTTCAATGTTCCAGCGGTAAATGATTTAAAGTTTAGAGCTTCTTGGGGGCAAATAGGGAATATTAATTCTGTAGGATATTATTCTTTTGATGTACCCTTAAATAGTACAACGGTTATTTTAGGAGAAAACGCAGCCCAAGATTATAAAGGGGCTTATGTAGGGAAGCAATCTAATCCTAATTTAAACTGGGAAATTTCTGAGTCTATAGATTTAGGTATGGATGCATCTTTATTTAACACCAGCTTGAGCTTAACTTTTGATTACTTCCAAAAAACCACAAAAGGAATGATTTTACCGGGTTTAGAAGATTTAAATCAAGGAACCAGTGCGGCAGATGTAAATGGTGGAGAAGTACAAAATTCAGGGTATGAAATTGCAGCAAGCTATTCTAATGCTCTTGGCGATGTAAACTTTACGATAAATGCAAATGCTAGCATCTTAGACAATGAGTTAATAAACTTAGAGGGATATAATAAAAGCGGAATCAATTTTATTGCACATGATGATGATGTTCGTCAAGTATTAAGACCATTCCGTTCCGAAGTAGGAAGATCATTATATGCCATGTATTTAGTTCCACAATTGGGAATATTTCAAAATCAAGCAGAGATTGATGCACATACAAAAGAGGGCACTTTGATTCAGCCAAATGCGGTACCCGGAGATTTTAAATTTGCAGACAGTAATGATGATGGCAAGATAGACGATGAGGATAAAGTTTTTTATGATAGCTATCAACCAGATGTTACGTATAATTTTGGTTTAAACTTAAACTACAAAAATTTTGATGTTAATATGCTTTTCCAAGGTGTTGCTGGTGTAGATGTATTCAATGGATATAAGTTTACCACTTACAATGCTTCGTTAACAGGGTATAATTTAGACAATCGTGTTTTAGGAGCTTGGTCTCCATCAAACACAGATTCTGATATACCAAGAATTTCTACAAAAGATGACAATAAGAATTTTGGTACAACGTCTAGCTACTATTTAGAAGATGCTTCTTATTTGAGAATGAAAAACATCACGTTAGGGTACACTTTAGACGCTAGTATAATGAATACAATAGCAAAAGGTTCTTCTTTGCGCATCTACTTATCCGCAGAAAACATTTTTACAATTACGAAGTATTCAGGATTAGATCCAGAAGTAGGAGGTAAGGGATTAGATGTTGCCAAATACCCACTTTCTAGAACAATCACTGCTGGTTTATCACTATCTCTTTAATAAAAAAACGACAAAAATGAAAAATAGATTTAAAGAATTATTCATATTTACGATAGCTATTGCAGGTCTTGGTTTAGCTAATTCTTGTTCTGAAGATTTCACAGAAGTTTCTCCTTTAGGAAGTACTTCATATGCAAATTTCTGGAAGACAGAGCAAGATGCGCAAGAAGCAGTAAATAGTATGTACGATTACATGAGCGATCAAGAAATGTTTTCAAGAGGTTTCTTTTGGTACATCAACGCGTCAGATGATATGGTTACCGGCCGCATAAAAGCAGCTGCAGACAATATCAAAGATTTTAATATTACGGGAGGAGAAGGGAGTTATACTTCTACATGCTATCCAAACAGTTATAAGGTAATTAGAAGAGCTAATGATGTGATTTTAAATGTTCCAAATATGGAAATTAGCGAGACTTTAAAAAATCAGTATTTGGGGGAAGCTTATTTTATGCGTGCGTTTAGTTATTTCTGGGTAGCACATACGTATGGGGATAACGGACCTAATGGGGGTGTTCCAATTGTTACAGAACTTAATATGAATGATGATGCTGGAAGCTATACAAGACCAGCCAGTGTAATAGAAAACTACCAGCAGATAGAAGATGATTTAAAAATGGCAGTAGATCTTTTACCTGTTTTTACTTCCTATAGTGCAGATAATTATGGGCGACCTCATAAAGATGCAGCGTTAGCTTACATTGCTAAAACCAATTTATACTGGGCACAATATGATAACAGTAGATATGCAGAGGTCGTTAAATTTGCAGATGCTGTGGCAAATTCAGGCTCAGGGAGAGCTTTAATAGATACAGATCATCCAGAAAAGGATTTCCGCGAATTGCATAGTCATTTGAATAATTGGGGGAGCGAATATATTTGGTCTGTAGATTCGGGCGTAGATGGAGGTAGCATCTTAACGGGTGTTATGCTAGAAAACAAAGGTTGGGGAAAGTACAATGGTTGGGGGTATTATACGCCTTCCGAAGGATTGTATAATGAATTTGAAGATGATGATGTCAGAAGAGGGGTTACTATTTTAAATTTTGGAGACGACTTTACTTTTTTCGGTGAGGAAAGGAGATATCAATCAGAAAATTCAAATTCAGGTTTTCAATTCAATAAATACATGTATGAGTTTCAATTTGAAAATCCTGTTGGAACTTATTTAAATACTAATGGTGATAATCCATCTACTGTATACAACGTGCCACTGATGCGTTATGCCGAGGTTTTATTAATGAAGGCTGAAGCACTTATTGCAGATGGTAAGAATGGTGATGTGCCTTTAAATTTGGTGCGAGAAAGAGCAGGTTTGGCTCCAAAAAGTAATGCTACAATGGAAGATCTGAAGCATGAGCGCCGTGTAGAGTTAGCAGGTGAGTTTGCGAATAGACATTTTGACTTAGTACGTTGGGGAGACGCGGAAGAAGCTTATAGTAAACCTATTTATGGAAGAATTTATACGGATAGATCTAATCCAGACTCTCCGTATACATCGGAAGTGGTATGGCCGGCAAGAAATTTTGACCCTTCATACATGCAGGTATGGCCAATTCCTACTACGGTAATTCAATCTTCTGGTATAGCTCCAAATCAAGGTTGGTAGACGCAACACTTTATATATTTTAATTTGAAAAGGTGTATGCTCACTGGCTGCACCTTTTCTTAATTTTTAGTTTTTATGTTTTTATTAAAAAAAATCGTTTGGGTCGTTGTTTTCTTTATAACAATAGCTTCTTACGGACAAGAAAAAAATACTGTCTTAATTCATTCTCATAATGATTATTTGCAAAGCGTACCTTTTTGGACAGCCTTTTCAAATGGATTAAATAGTATAGAGGTTGATGTTTATTTAAACGATAAATCGTTAAACGTAGCACACACAGAAGCAGAAATAGATGCTGAACGTACGCTGGAAAAATTATATTTAGAACCCTTAAATACGGCTATTGAAAATAAAATTGGTAAAGTACAGCAACTGATCTTGATGATAGATGTGAAGTCTGATGCTATTACCACGCTGAATGCAATCATTGAGAGTTTAAAAAAATATCCCAAAATAATAGAGCATCCTGAAATTAAAATTGTTGTTTCTGGAAATAGACCAGACGCTGAAAACTATAGAAACTATCCGGAATTTATATTCTTTGATCATCAAAAAATCACACACAATTTGAGCGATGAGAATTGGGAGAGGGTTGCTATGGTTAGTACAAGTTTTAAGCAGTATTCTCACTGGAATGGTAAAGGAAGGCTTACCCATGAAGATTTAGAAAATGTTACACGTGTAGTAGCGCAAGCAAAGAGTTTAGGAAAGACTTTTAGGTTTTGGGCAACGCCAGATTCAAAGACAGCTTGGCGAACCTTTGTAGATTTAGGGGTAGACGTGATCAATACCGATGCTATTTATGAGTGTTCTAAATATGTTCGCAGTCTAGATTCTCGGATTCATAAAGCTACTATTTTTTCAGAGGTTTATACTCCAAATTTCAAATCTGACAATAGAGATAAGCCTGTAAAAAATATTATTTTGATGATTGGTGATGGCACGGGTTTATCACAAATTTCAGCGGCTGCTTTAGCGAATAAAGGGGAACTTACCTTAACACAATTAAAAAGTATGGGCTTCGTGAAAACGCAAGCTGCTGATGATTTTACGACGGACTCTGCAGCAGGTGCTACTGCTATGGCCACGGGAGAAAAAACAAACAATAGAGCAATAGGTACAGATAGTAAGGGTAAACCAATGCCTAATATCATAGAAATTCTTTCTAAAAAAGGATATAAAACGGGAATAATTACTACTGATGAAATTACAGGTGCAACTCCGTCTTCTTTCTATGCCCACCAAATAGATAGGTCAGAGACCTTGGCTATTGCAAAAGACCTGATTTCTAGTCCATTAAACTTTTTCGCTGGTGGTGGAAAATCTACTTTCCATACGTTACCAATAGCTTCAAATTTTTCTATAATTAATCAATTGAATGAGTTAAGTAATCAGAAAGTGGCAAAAGTTGGCTTTTTTCTCTCGGAAAACGGAGTGCCTTCAATGAGCAACGTAAGAGGGAATCTACTCGCAGAAACAACCAAGCAAGGAATCTCTTTTTTATCAAAAGATGATGCTCCATTTTTCTTACTAGTAGAAGGGGCTCAAATAGATAGTTTTGGTCACTATAATGATATTGGAGGACTCATTTCTGAAGCAATTGATTTTGATACCGCGATTACGGAAGCTATAAAGTTTGCAGATCGTGATGGTGAAACCTTAGTGGTAATTACAGCAGACCATGAAACATCTGGCTTGAGTTTACTTGACGGAGATATGAATACTAACAAAATTGAAGCTGATTTTGCATCACATGATCATACCGGAGTTATGGTTCCTATTTTTGCTTATGGTCCAAGTTCAGGGAAATTTCAAGGAGTTTATGAGAATAGCGCATTGTTTACAAAAATTCTTAATGCTATAAATAAATAAAAGAATTGTCATGAAAAAACGATTAATACCATTATTTTTTCTTTTAGTTGTGTATTCTTTCGGTCAGAGAATAAGTGGAACTGTTTTTTTAGATGAGAATAAGAATGGAACTTTGAATAGAACTGAAAAAGGACTTCCCAATATTTTGATAAGTAACGGAAAAGATATTGTCGTTTCTGATTCTAATGGAGCGTATACTATTAACGCTATTCCAGGTAATTTAGTGTTTGTAATAAAACCGTCAGGCTATATTTCAGAACTAAATGAATTGAATATTGTACAGTCGTATTTTCATCCTTTAAAAGAGAACATTAAGGATTATGACTTTGCATTATATGCGCATACAGAGAATAAAAAAACCAAAGTTGCACTTTTAGGAGATGTACAGGTAGATGTTATAGATGATGTGCATCATGTTGGAAAATTGGTAACAGAAGAATTGGTTTATAATAGACCAGATTTTATAATGCCGTTAGGAGATTTATCTTTTGATAACCTTGAAATATTTGATCCACTAGCGGCTGTTTTAGGTTTAGTAGGTTGTCCTGTTTTTTATGTAATTGGCAACCACGATTTGAATTTTGAAGCCACAACTTTGAGTGAGAGAGATGCTAGTTTTGAAGCTAAATTTGGTCCTTCATATTATGCTTTTGAATATGGAGATAATTTATTTTTGGTTTTAAATAATATCAGACCTTTACCTGAAGGGAAGTACAAAGCACAAATCGATAGTGATCAATTAGAATTTATAAAAAACCTTATAGCCCTAAAGAAAGATAAGTACAAAGCAATCAATATTGCTATGCATATTCCTTTTAATGAAGTTAATAATAAGGATGCTTTACTAAAGCTACTGCGTCCTTTTGATGATGTTTTTATTTCTGCAGGTCATACACATACCCAATATCATAATTATTATAAGAGAGCATTACAGAAAACTGCAATACATGAATTGGTTTGTGGAGCAGTTTGTGGTTCGTGGTGGCAAGGTTCACATGATTTGAGAGGTATCCCATTTTCTATTATGCATGATGGTACGCCTAAAGGGTATTGGTTTATGAATGTGGATGGAGATAAACGAGAACTTCAATATAAAGTTTCAGGAGCACCAGCAACCAAGCAAATTAATATATGGGTGCCAGAAGTTAACGAGTGGGATAAATCATTAAATGAATTGAATGAGCCTTTTGTTTATGCCAATGTTTTTGCGGCAGATGAAAATACTGAAGTAGAAATTAATTTTGGGGATAACCAATGGTTGCCAATGGATAAATATGAAGGAGTTGCACCAGAATTAAAACGATTGTACAAACTCCAAGTTTTAGGCCGTTATAAAGGGCAGCCTATAAGTGCATTTCCAGAGACAGTTAAAAATAGTAAACATTTGTGGCGTATGGCTATACCAGAAAACATGAAGGAAGGTGCTCATTTAATACAAGTAAGAGCAACAAATTCTAATTTGCTCTTAAATGTATGGGAGAGCAGCGTACTATGGAGGTAATGTTGTCGCTTTTTAGATCCCTAATTATTTGTTTAAACGGGAATTTTTAAATTAAGTCCATTTCTAAAATAATAAAATCAATGCCTGCTTCGGTATAGGTTTTCTGGGTTTCTTTCAACCCAAATTTTTTGTAATAACGGGTCTTATTAGCCCTTGCATTACACCACAATTTTTCAGCTTTTTTTTCTTTTGCATAAGCAATTATAAAATTTAGAAGTCTAGAGGCATGGCCTTTGCCTTGCTCAGATTCTAGCGTAGCCAGTTTGCGAAATTGGGCTATACTATCTTCAAAAAATAACGAAACTACCGTCACGTTTTTTCCTTCATGCACTACAGCAAAGTGTTTTCCTTCTTGGTCTTTTGGTAATTTTATATACTCAAAAGGATGATTAGGGTACATGACCTCATGCCGCAGTGGATATGTTTCTTCTGCGGTAATTTCTTTTATTTCAATCATCTTATTCGTCTCTATATCGGGTCATAATTTCTTTAAATAATTCTCCTGTAGAAGGCGGGGTGTAAGATATAGCATTCGCACCTGCTTCTATAGCTTCGAGGATGGTCTCTTCTGACTTTCCTCCGGTAGCTAAAATAGCAACATCTGGATTAATATCTTTTATTCTCTTAATGATATCTGTAGTCTTGCTAGCTCCAGAAACGTTAAAAATATCTACTCCAGCTTTTATTCTTCCACGGATATCATCTTTGTCCGATACAATAGTTATGGTCACAGGAATATCTATTTTCTCTTTTAACTCTGCAATTAAACTATTAGGAGTAGGCTTGTTAAGTACCACTCCCATTGCACCCTGAAATTCTGCGTGTATGGCTAACTCCAAGGAGCGAATCCCTGTGGTGAGTCCGCCACCAACCCCACAAAATATGGGTTTATCTGCGGCTAAAATCAATGCATTAGAGATTACAGGTTGTGGGGTAAATGGGTACACCGCTATGATAGCATTTGCATTGGTATTCCTGATAATAGCCACGTCAGTACTAAATAAAAACGATTTCAATACTTGGCCAAACACACTAATGCCTGAGCACTGCTCAATAATTTCAGGTACGGTTACTATATTTCTTCGTAAACGACTACCAAATGATGGGATTTTATCCATAAAATTCTAGAACCTTTTTTAATAGAGAATTCTAGATTAAAGATATACCAATTTATAATTGCTCATTTAATTTTAACACCGGTGTATTAAATTTAAGATAGTGCTTCCTTATATGTTTTTAAACAACGTTCTCTGGCCATTTTATGATCTACCATTTTATCTGGATAAGTAAGCTCCTGTAAATCTGTTACCCATTTATTAATGTATTCTTTTTGCTTATCAAATTTATCGATCTGCGTCATGGGATTAAAAATTCGGAAGTACGGAGCAGCATCAACACCGCTACCTGCCGCCCATTGCCAATTACCCACATTGGCACTCAAATCAAAATCTAAAAGTTTTTCTGCAAAATAAGCTTCTCCCCAACGCCAATCTATTAATAAGTGTTTGCATAAAAAACTAGCGACCAACATACGCACTCTGTTGTGCATATACCCTGTGGTATTAAGCTCGCGCATACCTGCATCTACTAGCGCATAGCCCGTTTCTCCTTTTTTCCATTTTTCGAATTCAGCCTCATTATTGCGCCATTCGATGCGATCATACTTAGCCCTAAAGGCATTTTTTGTAGTGTGTGGAAAATGCCACAATATTTGCATAAAAAACTCGCGCCAAATAAGCTCACTCCAAAACACTTCATTTTTCTCAGAGATAGCGCGTTTGGTTATTTCCCGAATAGAAACGGTACCAAAGCGCAAATGTGGTCCTAAGCGCGACGTGCCATTTTCAATAGCAGGGTAGTTGCGGGTATCCTCATAGTTTTGAATCACCTTAGCACTAGCGGTATAGTTGGGGACTTTTATTTTTGAGGTTTCAAATCCCATATCCGCTAAACTCAAATTCGGGAGTCTGCTATGGGCAATGAAATTTTTAAAATATTTTTTCGTGTTATAGGTTTTTAAATCTTTTTTCGAATCAAAAATAGACTTCCATTTGTTTTTGTAGGGCGTATAGACCACATAAGGATCTCCATCGTCTTTTAAAACATCGCCCTTTTCAAAAATTACTTGATCTTTATAGGAATGAAATTCAATATTATTATCTTTTAAATAGTCTTGAATTTTTGTGTCTCTTTCTGTGGCATATGGCTCGTAATCATGATTGGTATAGACAGCTTGTACTTCATAATCGTCCAGCAAACTTTTAAAAATTTCTTGTGGCGTTCCATGATAGAGAGCCAAAGAACTTTCCACCGCTTCTTGGAGTGTATTTCTCATACTTTCTAATTGATTAAAAATAAAACTCACACGAGCGTCATCTTTAGGTAAATTTTCAAGAATGTCTTTATCAAAAATAAAAATAGGAAGTACAGGGTAATCGCTTTGAAGGGCATGGTATAAACCAATATTGTCTTCTAATCGTAGGTCTCTTCTAAACCAAAATATTGAAATTTTCTTACTCATTAAACTGTTTTGAAATACGATTAGTTTATATTAAGACTAGACATTCCTCCGTCAACGCCCACCACTTGTCCGGTCATCCAAGTACTATTATCACTCAATAAAAACACAGAAATTGCGGCAATATCTTCAGGGGTACCTACGCGCTTTAAAGGATGTCTTTCAGACATCATTTCAATTTTCTTATCGTTATTCAATAAACGTTTCGCAAGCGGTGTGTTTACTAAAGATGGAGCAATGACATTCACTCTTATTTTTGGAGCATATTCGGCAGCCATGGATTTGGCAAAACCTTCAATAGCTCCCTTGGCTGCAGCAACGCTGGTATGAAATGGCATACCAGTACCTACAGCAACCGTACTGAAAAAGACCATACTAGAATTTTCTGCCATTCTTGAAATAATAGATTTAACTACTTTTACCATGCTAAAAAAATTGAGTTCCATATCTTCATGGAAGGTATCTAAACTCATCATTTTAAAAGGTTTGAGATTGATACTCCCAGGACAAAATACGAATCCGTCTAAGGTATCGGGTAGGAGTGAAGTATCTAATTCATCAGTTAAAGCATCAAACGGAATATGTGTAACCGACAGATCTTCTAAAGCTTCTTTGGTCCTAGATGCTATAAATATAGTATGATTTTCATGTAATGTTTTGGCAATTGATAAACCAATACCGTGAGAGCCCCCTATAAGGAGTATATTTTTTTTCATCGTTATATTTTTTTTAGTTCAAGATAATTTTTAGCTCCTTCTATGGTGCCAAAAAGAGATGTAAGTTTATCTTCTCTATATTTGAATATGGTAGTTAATTGTTTTTTTATAAATAGGCCATGCACTAGTTGTCCTAGCCAGCCGAATGGAATTTTATAATCTATGATGTCTTCCATTTCTATACCTTGCGCTGTTGTGCTTATAAAATGTTTATGATGCCAAAGTGCATATGGTCCATATCGCTGTTCATCAACGAAATAAGTACCCTTTTCTACATGCGTTATTTCTGTTACCCAACGGGTTTTAATACCTGCAATTGGCGAAACATTATATTGTATAATTTGACCTGCATACATTTGTTTATCGGCACCAGATAAAATCTCAAACCCCATAGCTTCTGGAGTAATCACTTTTAAATTAGCAGGGTCAGAGAGGAAGCTCCATGCTTTCTCTTTAGAAATAGGTAATTGTTGTTTTGAATGTAATCTATAAAGGCGCATTCCGTAAATTTTGTTTAAAGTTACAAATTAAAGTTTAAACAAAAATTACATTTCTCAATAATATTTTAGAATTCTTATTTAAGGATTTGTTAACAATTGATGGATTCCTTTATTAGTAGCTTTGTTAAAATTAAATAACTAATTATCATGAAAAGAACCCTATTTTTATTTTTAGCACTTTGCGCTGGTTTTGCAGCGAATGCTCAAATAACAACCCCACAAGCAAGCCCTGCTGCTAAAGTGACACAAGTTGTTGGTTTAACAGATGTAACTTTAGAATACTCTAGGCCGGCAATGCGAGGCAGAACAGTATTTGGAGATTTAGTACCTTTTGACAAAATGTGGAGAACAGGAGCTAATAAAAACTCAATTGTTACTTTTAGCAATGATGTAAAAGTTGCAGGGAAAGAACTTAAAGCAGGTTCATATGCTATTTTTACCGTTCCTGGAGAAGCAGTTTGGGAAGTTAATTTTTACACGAATACAGAAAACTGGGGAACTCCAGAAAGCTGGGATGCAAGTAAGGTTGCAGCGGTAGTAAAAATAAACCCAACGACAATAGCAGATAAAGCAGAATCTTTTACATTGGCAATCAATCACATTTCGGATAATGGTGCGCATTTAGAAATATCTTGGGATACGACTAAAGTTGCTATTCCTTTTGAAGTTCCTACCGATGCTACAGTGATGGAAGGAATAAGTAAAGTGATGGCTGGTCCTGGTGCGGGCGATTATTATGCATCTGCAGTATACTACTTAAATTCTGGTAAAGATATTAAGCAAGCTAAAGAATGGATGGACAAGGCTATGTCAATGACTGAGAAACCAGCATTCTGGCAACTAAGACAACAATCTCTTATCTATGCAAAAGCAGGTGATAAAAAAGGAGCTATAGAAGCAGCTAAAAAATCTTTAGCAGCGGCAGAAATAGCGAAGAATATGGATTACGTTAAAATGAATAAAGATTCATTAAAAGAATGGGGCGCAAAATAAAAGGTGTCCTCTAAAATTAAAAGCGCTTCATTTATAAAATGAAGCGCTTTTTTTATGCCTCTATTGATGGTGTTTTAAGAATATTATCAAACAACTGTAAGAAAATTGAAATCCCCATTACCAGACCACAACCTATTAAATTTAGTAGTAAATAACTTACTTTTTCCTCTCCTTCTGGCATGCTGTAAATAAAGAAATAATAGATGGCAATTACTAAAACCTGTGTAATAATAGCCCCTATAAAAACAGCATTTCCCTTTACAAATTTGATAAAAAAGGCGAGTAAAAATATCCCTAGAACATTTCCGTAGAATATAGAGCCTATAATATTTACCAATTGTATTAAATTGTCAAATAAATTAGAAACACACGCAATGCCTATGGCTATAATACCCCAAATGAGGGTAAACCATTTAGACATATTCACATAGTATTCTTGTGGTTTTTCGCCTCTTTTTTGGGTGTGTCTTTTAAAAATGTCAAGAGCCGTAATAGTTCCTAACGCATTTAATTCTGATGCGGTTGAAGACATTGCTGCAGATAGTATAACAGCAAGTAGTAAGCCTATAAGTCCTTTTGGGAGGTAATTAAGTATAAAGTGAATAAATACATAATCCTTATCATTGGTTTCAATATTTGGATCTGCTTCATTTATTACCTCACGGGCAGCAGCTCTATTTTTTTTATCTTTATTGTTTACAGAAATAATATGCTGTTTTGCTTCTACAGTAGCGTCATACTCTTTGATATCTAATGCTGCAGAAAACTCATCTTGCGCTATTTTTTTTTCTATAGCTAGTTCTTCATGTGCTTGCTCTAGTAATTTGTAATCTTCTGCATATTCAGAGTCATATACCGCCGAGGTTGCTGCAGGGTTAAAGTTTAAGGGAGAAGGGTTGTATTGGTAAAAAACAAAAACTAAAACTCCAAGAAGTAAAATAAAGAACTGCATGGGGATTTTGAAAATACCATTGAAAATAAGACCAAGCTGACTTTCTCTAACAGATTTTCCAGAAAGATATCGTTGTACTTGGCTTTGATCTGTACCAAAATAGGCTAGGAAAAGGAATAGACCTCCGGTGATACCATTCCAAAAAGTGTAGCGCTTGGACGTATCAAAACTAAAATCTAAAATATCTAATTTTCCGCTAGCACCTGCAACTTTTAAAGCTTTGCTAAAAGTTATGTCTTCGGGTAAATACCCCAAGATATAAAAGAAGGCTACAAACATACCCAGCATAATAATAAACATTTGCTGTTTTTGAGTAACGTTTACAGCTTTAGTTCCTCCAGAAACGGTATAAATAGTTACAATGGTACCGATGATAATATTTAAAGTGAGTAAATCCCACCCTAGAACGGCAGATAATATAATAGAAGGTGCGTAGATCGTAATTCCCGCAGCTAAACCTCTTTGAATTAAAAATAGTAGCGCAGCAAGTGTTCTGGTTTTTACATCAAATCTAGATTCTAAAAACTCGTAAGCAGTGTAGACTTTTAAGCGGTGATATAGCGGAACAAAGACAATACAAATAATGACCATGGCAATAGGTAGGCCAAAATAAAATTGAACAAATCCCATTCCGTCATGAAATGCCTGTCCTGGAGTAGATAAAAAGGTGATAGCACTGGCTTGTGTCGCCATCACAGATAATCCGACAGTGGTCCAATTGGCTTCTTTACCGCCTAAAACATAATCTTTAACGTTCTTACTGCCTTTTGTTTTCCAAACTCCATAACCTACAATAAAAGCTAAGGTACCTATTAATATACTCCAATCAATCGCTTCCATATTACCTGTTTCCTGTCATAATGAAGTAAAATACTATGATATAAATAATATTCAATATAAGTACTAGAGAATACTCATTTTTCCAACTAAACTTATCATCCATAGCAGTTAATCTTTTAATTTTTTATCAGTACTAACGGTTGTTTTTCCAACAGACAACATATTGGCAAACAACTTATAGGCGCCTGTAACTCCAGCAGGTAATTCTCTGAAGAAACTGAGTCCTGTATAAATATAGGTTCCTTTTCCATAAGGAGCGATAAGTAAGCTCCCTTTTTTTTCTGTTTCCCCATCATCTTGCATTCCTAAAACAGGGGTAAACTCTTTGCTCCAAGCACTTGGAAAGTATAATCCTCGCTCTTGGATCCAACCGTTAAAATCATCATCTGAAATTTTATTCGGAAAATTCAATAGCGAATTCTTTTTATCTAAAATATGGACCCTTGCATTTTCATCGGTTACACGATCTCTTGATAAGGTAAGATCAAAAGGGGCAATATTTTCAAATTGATCACTCCACCTGCCAGCCGTATTGTATTGTACAATCATGGTACCGCCATTTTTTACATAATCTAAAAGATTTTTCTGCTTGAACTTTAATTCCGTCACAACATTATAGGCTCGTATACCTAATACGATAGCATCGTATTTTTTAAGCGATGCATCAGAAATACTTAAAGGATCTATCTCTTGTACAGTATATCCTATCTGTTTTAAACTTTCTGGAACTTTATCTCCAGCACCAACAATATATCCAATATACTGCCCTGCTTTTTTAATATCTAGGCGTACCACTTTTGTCTCCGCAGGCATTAATACCGTTTGTTCTGGAATATGATCATAGTTTATAGAAATCAATTCTTTGGAAATTTCAAATCCGTCAATCTTTACAATAGGAGAGAGGTAACTTTCGTCTTGTGTAGCAGGTGGAGTTACAGTGAAAATAAGGGTCATCTCATCATTTTTCTTAGCAATGGTAAAGGGCAATGATGGGGTGTTAATCTTCCATCCTTTTGCATGTTGAAGCTTTACTTCGCCGGTGGCGTTGTCTTTATGAGCTTTAACAGTAACCGCTATTTGCTTTGATGTTCCGTCTGCAAAAATTAGTACTTTATCTTTTATAGCTGCTGTAGCTGAAGGAACTATTTCAAAAGGTTGGTACAATTCTCCTTTATCTGGCTTTGAATACCTGTAGACTACAGGTTTTTTAATTACAATGGTTTCCCCTTCAATATTTAAAGTGAAGTTCACATGAAATGGTCTAGGTGTTTCTGGTTTCCCAATTAATTCTTGATCCTTAATGGTATACGTGCCTAAAGTTCCTTTTTCATTTAACCAATATGGATTGGTATATTTAGCTGATGCAGGTATGTTTAGCGCCAGTGTATTTTTGTATTCAATATTATTCTTAAGAGCGGTGCCCTCAATAATAACTTCATCAGGATTAAGCTCTAAGGCCTGCAATTGTATATTGGCATCACTTCTATTGATGGCTTCAATTGCTATATCAATAACCTCACCTGGTACTGCAAAAGAGGATGTTGCAGAAGCTTCTAAATAAAGACCCGTTACCGCTTCTATAATAGCAAGCAGCTCTTTTTCTTTTTCAGATTTCCAATCTAAATCTTTGCTATTTTGTAGTAACTTATAGGCTTTAAGAAGTTGAGGAAGGTGTATCGAAGGATTTTTAAAATTAAAGTTTTCTTCTACTTGGTATAGAATGGCTCCAATTGCTTTTCCGCCATCAATACGGGTCCACGTCGTGTTAATTCCGTCAAAAATATCGCTCTTGTTTTTAGGTAAATCTCCTTTTAAAAGTTCGATGTATTCTGTTTCAGAACCTCTTGATGTCAGTCTTCCGAAACCTTGACATAAATGCTGGCTTCTAGCCATATCTGCAATCTCATTGTTGGAAAGTCCAAGGTTAGGATAGTATACACCAGTATCTACATTTAATAAATTAGTTTTATCTGCTTCATCAAATTTTTCCTGACTTCCGTAAAACCACCAAGAGGTGTTGAAAAACAAACGTTTGGGTTGCCATGTACTTGTTTTTGAAAGTTGATCTGGATAGCTAGCGCTATTTCCTGCCAAATCAAAAGCTTCAAAACTTAGCATTGCCGAAGAGGTATGATGTCCATGTGTCGTACCTGGAGATCTGTGATCAAAGCGGTTAACAATAACATCGGGTTTAAAATTTCTAATAACCCAAACAACATCACTCAAGACCAAATATTTATCCCATATTTTAAGAGTTTCATTGGGGTGCTTAGAATAGCCGAAATCTTTGGCTCTGCTAAAAAATTGATTTCCACCATCTACATTTCTTGCTGCCAATAATTCTTGGGTACGTAATACGCCTAATAGTTCTGATAATTCTGTACCAATTAAGTTTTGACCTCCATCACCTCTTGTTAACGATAAATAAGCCGTTTTTGCTTTTACGTTATTTGATAAATAAGAGATTAACCGTGTGTTTTCATCATCAGGGTGTGCTGCGATGTATAATGCTTTACCTAGAAAATTTAATTTTTCTATGGCATGATAAATATCTGAGGAAGAACTTTTCTTAGGGGCTTGTGCAAATGTAAAATTTGATAATAGGAGAGCTAATGCAAACAACTTGGTTATTTTGCGCATATATTTTTTTTTGAATTTAGTTGGCCCTCAAATATAGAAATATTAACTGCTAGAGTGCAATTTTTTAAATATCTTTAACAGGCTTACTTACAATTCTTGGGTATCTTCATTGTAGGTTTGGACTAGGGAAACCCCTTTTTGTAACACCAAACTATTAGGGTATGTTAATATCTCACCATTTCCTCTTCTTAAATGCAAGTGAAACGCTCGGATATCTTCTATTACAAAAGTTTCGTCACCATTCTTGTCTGTTTTATGAATTTCTTTATCAAAAATACGGATGGTATTCCCGATTTTAAAGGGATAGGAAAAGAAGATAATCACGCCAGCAGTGATGTTACTTAAAATAGACCACTGGGCAAAAAGAGCGACACCAATTACGGCAAAAATAGAAGCTAATAATGCACCTAAATCTTTGAAGTTAACACTCCAAATTAGAGTTAAAACAGCGATCGCGATAATCGTTAGCGCAATAGAAATATATTTAATGATAAGGTTGGTTCTAACCTTGTTAAAATCACCTAATTTGCCAACTTTCTTTACTGCTTTTGTAAATACAAACTTTAAAATTAAAACTACAGCAATGGTGATGAAAGATCGTAATAACTCTTCTTGGTGATTGATAAAAAACTTCGTCATATATTATAAACCTAAACTATCGCGCAAAAATAGGTCACTATTCTTATTTTGTTGCCAATATGGTGTTATAATTAACTTATTTTTAATGGCAGTAGTCGTTAATATTTTTGCCTTATCGCCGTACCCACTACTATAGGTTTCAGACCATCCTTCTATGGTGTGAGGAAATGCTGTTGTGAAGTCAATTTTTAAAGTTCTTTCTAACTCAGGGTAGCTTATAGTGTAGGTGCTAATACTATCATTTTCTGCATCAATACGCATAGTTGCGGTATATGCTTTTAGAGGCTTGTGTGTTTGCCTAATATATTCTAATGAAGGAATAACTTCTGATGTACCTAGAGGTAAGTTACTGGGGTTTATTCTTATTTTATTCCAGATTTCATTTTCAAGAATTGATTTTTCTAAAGTGAAATTTTGATCCGCTTCATTCTCAAAATAGGAATGTGAAACCACATCAAATTGTTCTCTATTATTTAATTGTGCATAAATATGTCCGCACCATTCTTGAGCAGAAAAAGAGAGTTTTACCGCATGCGCATCATCGTGTACAGGGTAAAAACTACTCGTCATTAATGAATAAGGATAAATACCTGTAATATAGTTTTTAGTGCTATTTAGTTTTAGCACGGGGATATTGTCAGCATTAGAGCCATCTGCCTTTACTTGTTTGTCTGCTAAAAAAGGTTCTGTAACGTAGATTAAAACAGCATTTCCGCCGCGCATTTCTCCATATCTAGCTTGGTCTAAGGTATATGAAGTAAGCTCTGCTGTACCAGAATACCAATATTCTTTAAAATTAGCAGCTAAGTTATTCTTAGCTTTTGGAGCAGTTTCTTCCTTTACGGTAACTTTTTCAGGAGTTGTCTTTTTCTCGTTTTGAGCACAAGATTCTAAACTCACTGCGCCCAACGAGAAAATAATGATTAAGAACTCAAATTTCATCCACTTTTTCATAACATTTAAATTTTCACCCTTAAAAATAAAGGAATTTATTTAAGATACCATACTCATCAGCGTTTTATGAACTAAGTGCGTTGGCAAGCCAACAACATTAGCATGTGAACCCTTAATTTCTTCTATTCCAATAAGTCCTATCCATTCTTGAATACCATAAGCACCAGCTTTATCAAAAGGCTTGTAGGTGTTTATATAATACCAGATTTCTTCGTCGCTTAATTCTTTAAATCTTACATGGGTAGTACTATTTAATACGGTTTGCTTCCCTGAGGAAGTAAAACACACAGCGGTAATAACTTCATGCCAATCATTAGACATTTTTCGCAACATTTCATACGCTTCATTACCATCTGCAGGCTTCGCCAAAGATTCATTCTTATACCAAACTACAGTGTCAGAAGTAATAACCACATCATTCGCATTCAGTGTTTCTTTAAATTTTGAAGCTTTAAGCACCGCTAAATAATTAGGGATTTCACTTCCTTTTAAATGATCAGGGTACACTTCTTCTACCGGCCGAACATCTATAACGACCTCAAGGTCTAATTCTTCAAAGAATTTTTTTCTTCTTGGAGATCCTGAAGCTAAAATTAGATGTAAACGGTTCAATTTTTTATTCCACATATTTTAAGCGTTATATGCGTCAAAATTCTCATACCAATCGCCACGAACTTTTAATACTTGCTCTATAACGTCTCTTACACAACCATTACCACCAGCTTTATGTGAAATATAGCTGCATATGGTTTTTACTTCTGGTGTTGCATCTTGAGGGCATGTGGCTAATCCAACTACTTTCATAGGAGGAATATCTGGCAAATCATCACCCATATACAAAACGTGTTCCGGAGCTATAGAATTTGCCTTTAAGTAGGCTTCTAAAATGCTTATTTTTTGATGTGCACCTAAGTGAATATCTTTAACGCCTAGGGTTTTCATACGCTGACGTACACCTTCATTGGTGCCGCCAGAAATTATGCACACGTTATACCCTTTGTTTAGAGCTGTTTTTAGGGCGTAACCATCTTTTACGTCCATAGTTCTAAGCATTTCACCTTCTGTAGTAATTAACAATTTACCATCGGTAAAAACACCATCAACATCAAAAACAAATGTGGTAATATTTTCTAGGTATTCTTTATAACTTTTTTCCATATTTTTCTTGAATTGATTCGCTTAGTATTTTATACATCTGTTTTTTGTCTTTGCCATTTATTTGTTCCAAATGGCGTTGCATGGTGGTAACATCATTACGTCTTGCAGGCCCAGTCTGTGCCTCTTTTGGAGCTAAAGTTTCTATTTTATCTGAAGTTTCTTTAATTAATGGACGTAAAATATCAAATGGAACTTGGTGTTCATCACAAATTTCATTGCCTACGGTGTACATATAATTGGTAAAGTTGTTTACAAAAACGGCAGCCAAATGCAAATGCCTGCGTTGATCTGTAGATATGTGGTACACCTTATCGGAAATTGTTTCCGCAAGGAAAGAAAGTGATTTTAAATTCTCCTCATTTTCGGCTTCGATGCAAATGGGAATAGTTCTAAAATTCACCTTTTTACCTTTAGAAAAAGTTTGTAATGGATAAAATACGCCGATGTTTTTACAGTTCGCTAAGGCAAGCATCGGTACACTACCCGAGGTATGTACCACCAAACCATTAACATCCTTAAGTTTAGAAGAAACTTCCGTAATAGCATCATCACTCACCGCAATAATATATACATCTGCTGTGGTGATGGGTTCTGTTAAAAGGCAGGTGTCTGTTTTTTGGCTAAAATAGTTCAGAGCATCTTTCTGTCGTCCTACTACCTGCAATACGTTGAGCATGTCATATTGCAAAAAAGTATCAAATAGATGAGTTGCAATATTTCCAGTACCAATGAGCACAATTGAAATCATACCCAAAAGTACTAATTTTCATAAAATAGCTATAGAAATATAGAACTACTTCGCTTATTTTAAATTTTAAACAATACAGCGTATTGATGCTGAACCTTTTTGGAGTTAAATGTTAAATAAATTATAAGAAATAATTAACATCTTAAAAGCGTTTTTAGCCGAGTTTGGTTTTAATTTAGGTGTAAAAGGGCGTACTTTTGTAGACCAAATTCAATTGGTTTATTATCCATGAAAGCACTCCTTCAGAAGTTTTTTTTCTCCACAAGATTAATGTCCGTTTTATTTATTGTATTTGCTGTCTCTATGGGGATAGGTACCTTTGTAGAAAGTTGGTATAGTACAGATACGGCGCGTATATATATTTATAACACCACTTGGTTTGAAGCCATTATGGTGTTTTTTGTTATTAATTTTTCAGGTAATATTTTTAGATATCGTTTACTTAGAAAAGAGAAATGGCCTGTATTATTATTGCATATGTCTTGGATTCTAATCATTGTAGGTGCTTTTGTAACAAGATATATAAGCTTTGAAGGAATGATGCCCATCCGGGAGGGACAGACAGAAAAAGTGTTTTATTCGGATAAGACTTTTTTGAGTGCTAATGTAGATGGAGATATTGATGGAGAACGCTTGCGTAAACCTCTTGAAGATGATATTATCGTAACACCAGAGGGTATAAAATCTAGTTTGCCTTGGAAGATGGACTTCAACGGTCAGCCCTTTAAAATTTCATTTGTAAAATTTATAGAAGGAGCGGCAGAAGGTTTAATTCCTGATGAAAATGGTAACGAATATTTGAAAATTGTTGAAGCCGGTGATGGAGAACGTCATGATCATTACTTAGAAAGTGGGAAGGTATCCAGTATTCATAATGTATTATTTTCATTAAATAAACCAACCGATGGAGCTATTAATATACTATTTGAAGATGGCGAATATCTAATTGAATCTCCTTTTGAAGGCGATTATATGCGCATGGCAGATCAGTTTAAAGGCGTACTTTTAAAAGATAGTATTCAACCTTTAGTATTACGTTCTTTGTATAATACTGCAGGTATGCAATTTGTAATTCCAGAGCCTATTCTTAAAGGTTCTTATGGGGTTGTAGAAGTTCCTGAAGCAGAAGTAAATGAAAAGACTAGAGATGCCATGGTGGTAGAAATAGAAACTAATGGCGAAAAAGTACAACAGACTTTATTGGGAGGTAAAGGATCTGCGGAATATTCAGATAAGGTGACCATAGGCGGTCTAGATTTTTCACTACGTTATGGCTCTAAGGTGTATGAATTGCCTTTCGGAATTAAATTAAACGATTTTATAGCTGAAAAATACCCAGGAACTGAAAAAGGATTCTCATCTTTCATGAGTAAAGTAACCATTGAAGATGAGCGTCCGTTTGATTATGATATTTATATGAATCACGTACTAGATCATAAAGGGTATCGTTTTTTTCAAGCAAATTTTGATCCGGATGAAAAAGGAACGGGGCTTTCAGTAAATCATGATTTTTGGGGAACACGTATTACCTATATTGGTTACTTTCTTCTGTATATTGGGCTGATGGGTATTATGTTTTTTGGTGATACACGTTTTAAAGATTTAACGGCATCCTTGAAAAAACTGAATGCAAAGAAAGTAACCGCTACAATAGTTTTATTTTTTGGTCTAAGTTTAGGGATGTCTGCACAAACAGGCCATTCTGAAGGTGATGGCCATGGTCATACTGCAGCGCCTACTGTAACGCAGATAGATTCTATGATGCAAGAAACCATTGTGTCTAAAGAACATGCAGAAAACTTTGGAAAATTAGTCATTCAAGATGATGGTGGGCGTATGAAGCCTATAAATACGTATTCTTCTGAGTTGTTACGAAAACTAAGTTTTAAGAATAAATTTAAGGATTTAAATTCAGATCAGGTATTGTTATCCATGATGTTGAATCCTGCTATTTGGTACAATACAGAATTTATAGCCTTAGATAAAAAGGGAATAAATGATAGTATCCGTAAAATAATTAATGTACCTAGTGATCAGCGCTATGTAAAGGCAACAGATTTTTTTGATGCAAACGGACAAACAAAGTTTGAACCTTTTTTAGATGATGCTTTTAATACTACAAATCCGAATAAATTTCAGACCGATATAAAAGATACTTATTTGCGATTAGGTTTATTGAATAGGGCTTTAGGAGGAGATATTATCAAAGTTTTTCCGTTGTTAGACGATGAGAATAATAAATGGATTTCAGCAGTAGAATACCGTTCTGGAAAATATCAAGTAACTGATTCCTTGTATGGTAATTTTGTAAGTAATGCATTGCCATTTTACTTAATGACACTCAAAACAGCAATAGCAACTAAAGATTATAGTCAAGCAGATAGATTACTCCAGGCTTTTAAACAAAACCAAAAAAATCATGGAGCGGCTGTATTGCCTTCAGATAATAAAATAAAGGCAGAAGTTTTTTACAACAAAATAGATATTTTCAACAACCTGTATAAGTATTATGCCCTTGCTGGGATCATAATGTTCTTTATGCTAATCTTTCAAATTTTTAAAGATCGAAAAGGACTTAGAATAGGAGTTACTACTTTTAAAGGGATTATTTGGATGCTATTTATCTTGCATACGGCAGGTCTTATTTTACGCTGGTATATTTCTGGTCATGCGCCTTGGAGTGATGCGTATGAAAGTATTCTCTATGTGGCTTGGGCAACTTTAGGGATAGGCTTGGCTTTTAGTAGTAGAAGTAATTTAACCATAGCATCTACGGCATTTGTTACGTCTATGTTGTTATGGATTGCACATATGAATTGGATAGATCCTGCGGTAGCAAATTTACAGCCTGTTTTAGATAGCTATTGGTTAATGATTCACGTAGCAGTAATTGTAGGGAGTTATGGTCCGCTTACCGTAGGGATGATTCTTGGAGTAGTTGGTTTGGTGCTAATTTTGATGACTAATGAAAAAAATAAAAAGCGAATAGAGTACAGTCTCAAAGAAATTACCATAGTTAATGAGATTGCTTTGACTGCAGGATTGGTAATGCTGACCATTGGTAACTTTTTAGGAGGACAATGGGCTAATGAAAGTTGGGGAAGATATTGGGGTTGGGATCCTAAAGAAACATGGGCATTAATCTCTATCATGGTTTATGCATTTGTTTTGCACATGCGTATTGTGCCAGGGCTTAGAGGAAGATGGACCTTCAATTTTGCGAGTGTTGTTGCTTTTGGAAGTATTATGATGACTTATTTTGGGGTGAATTTCTATCTAGCAGGTTTGCATAGTTATGCGAGCGGAGCACAAGTAATTACGCCTACTTTTATATATTATACCGTAGCAGGAGTTTTGTTGTTAGGCGGATTAAGTTTTTGGAAATATAGAAAGTATTATTCTAAAAAATAACACATACATTTCTTAATTTAGTGATCAAATAAAAATACGCAGTAAGTAACATGGAAAACAAAAAAGCAGGATTCAATACTATTTGTACACATTTTGGAGAATTAAAAGATGAAAAATATAAAGGAGCGGTTTCTCCTCTTTATATGAGCACTTCTTATGCTTTTGATGATGTTGAAGTAAAACGGTATCCAAGATATTTTAATACACCAAATCAAGTAGCATTATCGGAAAAAGTAGCTGCGTTAGAACATGCAGAGGCTGCGATGATTTTTGGTAGTGGTATGGCGGCAGTAAGTACGGCATTAATGGCTTTTTTGCGAGCGGGAGATCATGTTGTGCTACAGAAAACTTTGTATGGTGGTACCTATAATTTAGTAACGGAAGAATTCGAGAAATTTGGAATCTCTTACTCTTTTACAGACGGATTAAAGCCCGAAGATTTCACAGCAAAAATAAAAGAGAATACGAAAGTAATTTATATAGAAACTCCTTCGAATCCTTTATTGACTATTACAGATTTAAAAGCTGTAAGCGTTATTGCAAAGAAACACGGATTGGTTTCTATGATCGACAATACTTTCGCGAGTCCCGTAAATCAGAATCCTATAGATTTTGGAATTGATGTGGTTATACATAGTGCTACTAAATATATGGGAGGTCATTCAGATATTTTAGCAGGAGCTGTTGCTTCTACAAAAGAATATATGGAGCGTATTTTTCAATTGGCGAAGAATTTTGGCGGTAGTTTAAGTGATTATACGGTATGGTTACTAGAACGTAGTATAAAAACAATGGGCTTGCGCGTAAGAGCACAGAATGAGAATGCGCAAAAAATGGCAGAATACTTATATCAGAATAAGTCTATTCAAGCGGTGTATTACCCAGGATTACCAAGTCATCCTGACCATGAATTGGCAAAATCTCAAATGCGTGGTTTTGGTGGGATGCTATCCTTTGAATTAAAAGATGGGATTGATTCCTATACCTTTCAACAAGCTTTGAAGCTAATCAAATCATCGATGAGTTTGGCTGGAGTTGAAAGTACAGTATTATCGCCAACCAAAACATCTCACTCTTTATTGAGTCCAGAAGAACGGGCAAACCAAGGCATTGTAGATGGGTTAATTCGTTTTTCATTAGGGATTGAAGATATAGAAGACATTATTGCAGATATAGATCAAGCAATTGCTGTCGCGATAAAGTAAGTAATTGGTTGCGGCATGCGACTGAGGAATTATAAAATAGAATTATGAAATTAGATATACTTGCTTTTGGAGCGCATCCTGATGATGTAGAGTTAGGTGCAGGAGCAACAATAGCTAAGGAGATTGCGAACGGTAAAACAGTAGGCATCGTAGATTTAACTAGGGGAGAACTGGGTACCCGTGGTAGTGCCGAAATTAGAGATAAAGAAGCGGATGCTGCTGCAAAAATTTTAGGCGTTGCTGTTCGTGAAAATTTGGAGTTCGCAGACGGATTTTTTACCAACGATAAAGAGCATCAATTGGCGGTAATAAAAATGATACGGAAATACAGACCAGAAATAGTACTTTGTAATGCTATTGATGATCGCCATATTGATCATGGAAAAGGGAGTAAGCTTGTAAGTGATGCTTGTTTTTTAAGTGGATTGATTAAGATTGATACGAAGTTTGATGGTGATGAGCATTGGCAAGAGCCTTGGCGCCCAAAAGTTGTGTATCATTACATTCAATGGAAAAATTTGAATCCGGATTTCTTAGTGGATGTAACAGGTTATATAGAAAAAAAGACAGAAGCTATTTTTGCATATGGCTCCCAATTTTATGACCCAAAAAGTTCTGAGCCAGAAACACCCATCAGTAGCAAGAATTTTACAGATAGTGTTAATTATAGGGCGAGAGATTTAGGTAGATTAATAGGGGTAGAGTTTGCAGAAGGTTTTACCACAGAACGTCTTCCTGCAGTAGGACAATTAGAAGATCTTATCTAGTATCTAGTCGATCTTTGTTACATAAAATTAAAAAACAACGGCTTTTTGCCGCTGTTTTCTTGTAGAACATATTTATATAAACTTGCTATTCCAAATAGCAGGATTAAAGTTTTTTCCTTTTGCAAATCCATAAAAAATGGTGATTGCAGCAATAGTTTTAAACATAAAGAAACACATAATCCAAAATTGAGCACTAGACTCAGACTTAGAAAATAGGCCAGACGGAACTAATAAGGTTAAGCCGTAACTCAAAACAATAATGACAAGTAGTAGGTTGATGATGCTTTTAAAAGGCAACATTAGTAACTTTCGAAATCCGCTCATGTCATTCCCCCATTTATGTATGAGATAATAATAGTCATTGCCTAAGCACGCAAATAATAACGGATCGTCCTTATCTTCTAATTTAAAGAGCTTTGACGGGGCTATAATTTTAAAATTCTTTAGTTCGGTATGATGCTCCTGTTCTAGTTTTTTAATTTTTAAAATAGCCTCTTTCGGAATTTTACCTTTGAAATAAGCACTGTCTAAAAACCGAAGTCGGTAATCAATACAGATTTTTTTAATCTCTGTTACATGATAAATTTTATCAGTATCTAATAGGTCAAGAGTAAAGTGATTGTAATTTTCTTGATTCTTTTCAGTAGTATTCTTACGGATTTTAGAGGAAGTTTTGTGGTCTTCTTCCAAGGTGTGGTAAAATTGATCAATCAAAGTATTAGAGGAGGAAATCGACCTCTTTTTTTCTTTTTTGAGTTGATCTTCAAGGTTTATCTTTTTCAATAGCATTTGAATAATTTTTGAGATCATCTCAAATTTACGAAATTGTAACTTTAGTTATATTGAGAATTTTTCCTAAACCCATGTTAAATAAATGTTAATTTCTATGAAATGCATTTTATCGCCCACGAACTACCCAATAATAGGTGTATCTTGCCGTTATTATTTAGTATTTCAACGATGAAATACCGCCCCAGATTTTTTAATTTGATTAAATTTTAATACCTACACTGAATTATGAAGTTACTAAAATCCCCTCTTTTAGTGCTGTTAACCCTTGCTATGCTTAGTGTTAATGCGCAGAAAAAAAATAGTATTACAAAAATGGATCCTGAGAAATCTATTTTAAAGAATACTGAAGACTCCGGAAATCATCAATTACTTATGGCGGCAGTACATGTTTCAGAATTAGAAACATTATTGGATGGCGAAGCGCAGTTTACTGTTTTTGCTCCTAGTGATGTTAACTTTGATTCTACTACGAAAGCAAGAATAACGGATTTAGTTCGTGTCAAGAATAAAAAAGAAATACAATCTATATTAGGATACCATATTATTGCAGGCAAATTAACTGCGTCAAGAATATTAAAAGCGCTTTGCAGTGGAAAAGGTAAAGCTACTTTTACGACCATTTCAGGAGATACTCTTGTAGCTACCATGAAAGGTTTAGATATTATATTGACAGATAAATACGGTCAACAATCAATTATCACGAAAGCAGATGCTACACAATGTAACGGTGTCATCCATGTGATTGATAGTGTAAGTCATATTGCAAGTAAAGCTTAATCTTAAGCTTTACTTGCGATTAAAAATTTTGTAGTAATTATTATCTTAGTTCTGCACCAAGCTTAGTTTCAAAATTCTGCTTAAATTTCGTCATTATCTTTTCAATCTGCTTGTCTGTCAGTGTTGCTTTCTCTGATTTAAGTGTAAAGCTAACTGCATAAGATTTTTTTCCTTTCGGCAATTTTGATCCCGTATATACATCAAAAAGACTCACTTCTTTTAATAATGATTTTTCTGTTTCAAAGGCAATATTATGTATATCTTTAAAATAAACTTCATTATTAATAAGCAAAGCAAAATCTCTCTTTACTTCAGGGAATTTAGAAATTTCTTTGTAAGCTATCTCATGATTACTTATAAGCTTTAAGATCTCATCCCATTTAAAGTCGGCATACAATACTTCATTTTTTAAATCAAAACTTTTAAGGATTGATTTTTTAACGGTACCAAAGTTTACTAGTTCTATTTTTCCAGATTTTAATGCTATGGCTTCAGAAAATTCATCGCTTTTAGAAATCACGGTAGTTACGTTTTTCACACCTAAACGTTCTAAGATACTTTCTACATGAGATTTTAAGGTAAAAAAGCTTGCCTTGCTTGCAGGAGCAATCCAAGAGTCTTCATTCTTATTTCCGGTTAAGAAAAGTACTAAGTGTTTATTTTCTTCTTTTTGCCCGTTGTAGTTATGGTAACTTTTTCCAAACTCAAAGAATTTTAAATTCTGTCTTTTTCTATTGCTATTATACAATACTGCTTCTAAACCTGAAAATAATAAAGTTCTTCTCATTACAGAAAGATCATTACTCAAAGGATTAATGATTTTTACCGTGTGCTCTTCGTTTAATTTATCTAGCGCCTCATTATAAGTAGGTACAGTTAAACTATTGGTCATAATTTCATTAAAACCTTTGGCAGATAAGAAATCACCTACAATTGACTGAATTTTATAATCTTCAAACGGACTCGTAGTAGCAATTGAGGCGTTTAACTTTTGCTTAAAATTAATATTATTATAGCCGTATACTCTTAAGATTTCCTCAATAACATCTACTTCTCTACGAACATCAACGCGATAGAAGGGAATGGTTAGACCTAAGCCTGTTTCTGTAACGTTATTAAGTTTTATATCTAAAGAAGCGAGTATAGATTTTATAATGTCTTGAGGAATTTCTTGTCCTATTAATCTATTGATTTTCTTATAGGTCAAGAACACCTGATAGTCGTTCTGTTTATTTGGATACTGATCAATAATGTCAGAAGTGATATCACCGCCGGCTATTTGTTGTATTAAAATTGCAGCCCTTTTTAAACAGTATTCGACACTATTAATATCTATACCTCTTTCAAATCTAAAAGATGCATCTGTATTAAAGCCGTGTCTTTTTGATGTTTTTCGTACAGAAATTGGGTCAAAATAGGCACTTTCTAAAAAGATAGAGGTAGTGTCTTTTGTAACACCAGAATTTAAACCTCCATAAACACCAGCAATACAAAGTGGCTTTTCGGAGTCACAGATCATTAAATCATCTTCATGTAACTCAATCTCAACGCCGTCTAGAGTTTTGAATTTAGTACCGGTAGCCAGAGTTTTTACTTGTATTTTATGATCTTTTATTTTGTTCACGTCAAAAGCATGTAAAGGCTGTCCTAATTCGTGAAGTACATAATTAGTAACATCTACAATATTATTTATTGGGCTTAGACCAATAGCTTTCAATCTATTTTTTAACCAATTAGGAGACTCTTGAACGGTAAGGTTGTTAATGGTTACCCCAGCATATCTTGGAGCAAGTTTGTTATCTGTAACATTAACATCAATTTTTAATGACCTGTTGGTAATATGAAAATTACTAACAGAAGGAGTAATCAGTTCTAACTGAATATCTTTTTGCTTCAGTCCTGCTTTTAAATCTCTAGCAACACCTAAATGACTCATAGCATCAGCTCTGTTTGGCGTTAAGCCAATTTCAAAAACAGTGTCAGTTTCTACTTCAAAAATTGCAGCACAAGGGGTTCCTGGTTTCAGATCGTCACTTAAAACCATAATACCATCATGACTTTCTCCTACGCCAATTTCATCTTCAGCGCAGATCATACCATGACTTTCTTCACCACGAATTTTTCCCTTCTTAATAACCCACTCTTCACCTTCTTTTGTGTAAAGTTTAGTGCCAATTGTAGCTACTGGTACTTTTTGTCCTTGAGCAACATTAGCTGCTCCACAGACTATTTGAATTGGATTTTCTAAGCCAATATCAACAGTGGTAACTTTTAATTTATCTGCGTTTGAATGTTTCTCACAAGTTAAAACATGACCTACAACAATCCCTTTTAAACCGCCTTTAGTAGATTCAAATGCTTCAATTCCTTCAACTTCCAAACCAAGATCGGTTAATAATTCCGCAGTTTGTTCAGCTTCCCAGCTAATCTGTAAAAATTGTTTTAGCCAGTTGTAAGATATTTTCATTTAATAATATTTTCAATTCCGAGTTTAAGTAAGTTGTACTGTTCTAATTCTTAGAACTATACTGCAATACTTTAGTATCCTTATCGGATCGTTAGTGTTGGTTTTTGATTTTTGTTTTAGTAAACCTTGCTATTATTAGCTTCTAATAATTTGCAGATAACAGCCTACAAATATAAAACAATGTGTTAAGACATTCAATAGCTATTTAATTGAATTGATTTTTATTTTTAATTGTAACAAATTAATTGTTATTTCGGCTTTGAAAAGAAGGAATTATGAAGAAGTTGGTGCTTATTGCTGGAGTTTTTGTCTTATTATTTTCTTGTAAAGAGGATAAAGCGGCTAAAGAAAATCAAGAAACATTGAAAGATGGAAAATGGCTTGTGGAATTGCAAGTTATGGATCACCAAAAATTACCGTTTAATTTAAGTATAAACAGAGAGCCAGATGATTCTTATACCGCAGATATTTATAATGCGGAAGAATTAATTCATACCGATGAAATTACAATTTCTGGGAATTCAGTAACCATAAAATTTCCTGTATTTGAGGGGTATTTACAAGGTACATTTGACGGAGATACTATTAAAGGAGAATTTATAAAGGAAAGTTTAGATAGGGTGGTGCCATTTACAGCTACTTTTGGTAAAACCGACAGATTTGTTGTAAATACAGATAGTAAAGTGTCTATGTCTGGTGTTTGGGAAACAAAATTTAGTCCAGATACAGAAGATTTTTATCTTGGTAAAGGTATCTTTCTACAGAAAAATAATAAGGTTCATGGTACTTTTAGAACTACAACAGGAGATTACCGATATTTAGATGGTGTTTTAGATGGCGATTCTCTGAAGCTATCTGCTTTTGATGGGGCACACGCTTTTTTGTTTACTGCTAAAGTGAGTGACAGTACATTAAATGGTACATTTTACTCTGGAAATCATTTTAAGGAACCATTTACTGCCGTTCGTAATGAGGTATTTGAACTACCAGATGAGGATTCTCTTACCTATTTAAAGGAGGGTTATGATGAATTTAGTTTTTCGTTTCCGGACGAAAAAGGAAACATCGTATCATTATCAGATGCTACATTTAAAAATAAAGCAGTTTTGGTGCAGATTATGGGTACTTGGTGTCCTAATTGTTTAGATGAAACTAAATTTCTGGTAGAATTTGAAAAAAACAATAAAGATTTAGAATTGGAAGTAGTCGCGCTATCCTTTGAATATGCCAAAACAGAAGAAGATGCCTTTAAGGCTATAAAGCGTTTAAAAGAACGGGTAGGTATAGATTATCCAGTGTTGTTAGCGCAATATGGTACTGCAGATAAAGAAGAAGCGCAAAAGAAATTGCCAATGTTGAACCATGTCTTATCCTATCCTACAACCTTATTTATAGATAAGCAGGGTGTGGTTCGTAAAATAAAAACAGGATTCAATGGGCCTGCAACAGGGGAAAAGTATATTGCATTTAAAGCAGAATTTACGGAGCTCGTAACAGGTTTAGCTCAGGAGTAATAACCGAAAAAGCCTTTCAAAATTTAATTTGAAAGGCGTTTAACGGACTAATTCTGGGTATTTTTAAATAATAGTGGATTTACCCAATCCAATATTTTCATAATTCATATTAAGACTGTCATCGGTGTCAACAATATTGTTGGCAATAAAATCGCCCACATCGTTGGTGCCATACTTGCTTTTTGAATTTATATCGGGGGTAACTATATTTTTCTTTAATGATTTATTTACAGCAGATACGACGGCTCTAGATTCTTCTTCTAATCCAAAATGTTGTAATAACATGGCGGCAGAAAGAATAGCAGCTATTGGGTTGGCAATATCTTTTCCTGTAGCCTGTGGATAAGATCCGTGAATAGGTTCAAACATTGCAATACCATCTCCTATAGATGCAGAAGGTAATAAGCCTATAGAGCCTCCAATGACACTAGCTTGGTCAGAAATAATATCTCCAAAAAGATTAGGAGCTAAAATTACATCAAACCTACTAGGGTTTAAAATCATCTGCATTATAGCATTGTGTAAATAAATACACTCTAAGGCTACTTCAGGATAACTCTCACTTATACGTTTTACCACTCTACGCCATAATCTAGAAGTTTCTAATACATTAGACTTATCGATTAGCGTAATTTTTTTTCCTCTTTTTTTAGCAGCTTTGAAGGCTAAATGGGTAATTCTACTAATTTCACTTTCGGTATAGGAAGCAATGTCTGTAGCTTGTGTGCCATCATCACTTAAGGAATGTTCACCACCATAAATTCCACCAGTAAGCTCTCTGTAAATTACAAAGTCTGTTCCTTTTAAAACAGCTTCTTTTAAAGGTGATTTTTTTAATAAGGTAGGAAAAACAGCTACCGGTCTAATATTTGTAAAAACGCCTAATGCCTTACGAAGTTCAAATAAACCATTTTCAGGTCTTATTTTGGCGTCAGGGTTATTGTCATATTCTGGTAGGCCAATAGCTCCAAAAAGTACGGCATCAGATTCTAAACAAAGCTTTATGGTGTTTTCTGGTAATGCTTTTTTTGTTTCCAATATAGCAGCACCACCAATAAGTTCTGTAGTAAATGTAAATTGATGGCCAAAGGTTTCCTCTACCGCTTTCAAGCATTTTACAGCTTGTGCGATAACTTCTGGGCCAATACCATCTCCTGGTAAAAGAGCAATGTTAATATTCATTAGGCGACGCTTTCAATATTAATATTACTTGTTTCAATAATTTCATGAATATCTTCATCCACTATTTCTTTCTTTTTATCCGCATATTTTAAAAACTCCTCATAAACAATATCCAATTGTTTTTTGGTTAATTCATAACCAACAATTTTTGCTCTATAGGCCAAAGCAGCTCTACCACTTCTAGCTGTTAACACAATTGAAGATTCATCAACACCAACATCCAAAGGATCTATGATTTCGTAGGTTTCTCTATTTTTAATCACACCATCTTGGTGAATACCAGAACTATGAGCAAAGGCATTTGCACCCACAATGGCTTTGTTAGGCTGTACCATCATTCCCATTTTCTGAGAAACCATACGGCTAGTGTCATTTAATAATTTACTATTGATATTGGTATCTAAACCTAGGGTAGGGTGTTGTCTTAAGATCATGACAACTTCTTCTAATGCGGTATTACCAGCACGTTCGCCAATACCGTTTATCGTACATTCAATTTGTCTAGCACCATTGATAACACCAGCAATAGAGTTGGCTGTGGCTAAACCTAAATCATTGTGACAGTGACAGGAAAGAATGGCCCTGTCAATGCCTTTTACATTTTCGTATAAGTACTTAATTTTTGCGCCATATTCATCTGGCAAGCAATAACCTGTTGTATCAGGGATGTTAAGTACGGTTGCTCCTGCTTTGATCACCGCTTCACAGACTCGAGCCAAAAACTCATTATCTGTTCTTCCCGCATCTTCAGCATAGAACTCTACATCCTCCACAAAAGATTTTGCATAAGAAACAGCCTCTACAGCACGTTCTATAATAGCATCTTTGTTAGAGTTGAACTTAAATTTTATATGAGATTCAGAAGTACCTATTCCTGTATGTATTCTTGGTCGCTTTGCAAACTTTAAAGCTTCTGCAGCAACTTCTATATCTTTTTTTACAGCTCTTGTTAATCCGCATACGGTTGCATTTTTAACAAGTTTTGCAATTTCTTGAACAGATTTAAAATCACCAGGACTAGAAACAGGAAAGCCTGCTTCTATGACATCTACGCCAAGAAGCTCAAGACGTTCTGCAATCACCAATTTTTGTGTGGTGTCTAATTTACATCCAGGAACTTGTTCCCCGTCTCTTAGTGTGGTATCAAATATTTGTACTATATCTTTGCTCATTATATTTGCGTAGTTTTACTAGTCAATACGAATATAGACGTACTCTTATTAATTAAAGTAGAGGTATAAAATCATTTACAACGTTTAGATGGTTTTGAGGATATTCAAGTATTTGATAAACAGGTAGTTAAATAATATATTTTACGATGACAAATGCCAATAAAGATTCTTTATTTGTTCTTATAAAATCACTTTCTAAGTCAGAAAAACGACAGTTTAAATTATATGTAGGTCGTTTAGGGGTGAATACCGATGCAAAATTTCTAGCATTGTTTAATTTGTTAGATAAAGTAAGGGAATATGATGAAAAAGTTATTCTAGAAACAGGAATTGTTAAAAAAGCGCAGCTTTCAAACTTAAAAGCACACCTATATAAACAAATTTTAATAAGCCTTCGGTTAAACCCTGTTAACCAAAATATACGTGTTCAAATTAGAGAACAATTAGATTTTGCCACTATTCTTTATCAAAAAGGCTTGTACAAGCAGAGTCTTAAAATTTTAGATAAGGCAAAAGCTACAGCCATAGAAAATGAAGAAAAGAATATAGCTTATGAAATTGTTGAGCTCGAGAAAATTATTGAAACTCAATATATTACACGTAGTATTCCAGATCGTGCAGATGAACTAGCGGTACAAGCTAAAGAGCTTTCTGCTCAGAATGTTATGACGAGTAAGTTGTCTAATTTGTCTTTACAATTGTATGGTCAAATGTTAAAGATGGGCTATGTACGTAGTGATGAAGATTATCAATTTGTAAAAAAATATTTTGAGAGTCATTTGCCTAAATATAAAATTGAAAGTTTAGGTTTTCGCGAAAAATTATGGTTATACAAAGCACATCTTTGGTATAGTTTTTTAATACAGGATTTTTTATCTTGTTATAAATATGCTAGTAAATGGTCAGATTTGTTTTATGAACATAAAGAAATGATCTATTTAAACCCTGTATTTTATTTGAAAGGGAATAATTATTTATTAGAGTCGCTTTTCTATGTACGCTACAGTTCTCAATTTAAAGAAGTTTTAGAGCATTTAGAGGTTACGATCAATGAGAAAGATTTTCCTCAAAATGACAATGTAACCTCATTAGCCTTCTTGTATATTAATAGCAATAAATTAAACCTTCACTTCTTAGAAGGCACCTTTGATAAAGGCGTGTATTTGGTGAAAATTATTGAATACGGAATTGTAAAACACAAAGACCGTATCGATGAACACCACATCATGTTATTCTATTATAAAATAGCTTGTTTGTATTTTGGAATGGGAGATAACAAGACCTGTATATCTTATCTGAAGAAAATTATAAATAATAAGAATCTTAAAATGCGAGAGGATTTAATGTGCTTTGCACGTGTTTTAAGTCTGGTGGCTCATTATGAAGCAGGGATGGATTATCATTTAGAGGTACAATTAAAGAGTACGTATAAGTTTTTATTAAAAATGAACGATTTGCATGCTGTTCAGAAAGAGATGATTAAGTTTTTACGTGGGTTAGGAGATATCTATCCAAACGAATTGCGAAATGAATTTCAAAAATTATATGATTCACTTAAAAAATATGAGGATCATCCTTATGAGAAAAGAGCCTTTTTGTATTTAGATATATTATCGTGGTTAGAAAGTCATTTAGAGAATAAACCAGTGGCGCAAATCATAAAAGAGAAAGCTGCTACTTTAACGCGATAGTCCATAATTTTTTGAAGAATTCCAATCATCTTAATCATCTAATAGAATTAAATTTAGCCATGCTTTTTGTGAGTACTTCTGGTGCTCTTGGAAGGTATGTGAATTTGTCAGTACCGGTAACTATAGGTGTTAGAGCGGTCATTGCCGTGTTGTTATTATTCCTTTTTTGTAAGTGGAAGAAGATATCGCTTCGGGTGTCAAAGAAAGATGTTGGAGCGGTGTTAATTAGTGGCGTTCTATTGGGGTTGCATTGGATCACCTATTTCTATGCGCTGCGCTTGTCCAATGTTGCTATAGGGATGATCTCATTGTTTACATATCCAATTTTAACCGCTTTTCTAGAGCCCTTATTACTGAAAACCAAATTTCAAAAAATACATTTGGTCTTGGCGCTGCTTGTTTTAGCAGGCATTTATTTTCTAGTTCCTAGTTTTGATATAGGTAATGATTATACCCTTGCGGTTGGTGTAGGAACCTTGTCAGCCTTATTTTATTCGCTACGAAATTTATTGCTAAAAGCGAAAGCGGCCAAATATAATGGCTCCATGCTAATGTGTTATCAATTACTAGTGATTAGTGTTTTGCTATCTCCATTCTATGTTACGATGCCGTTAGATGTGGTATTGAGCGAATGGAAAGGATTGGCTGCTTTGGCATTACTAACTACCGCTATTGGGCATACCTTATTTTTGAATAGTTTTAAGAACTTCTCGATTACCACCGTAAGTATTTTGAGTAGCGTTCAGCCTATTTATGGAATTATTTTAGGCGCAATTTTTTTAAGCGAATTTCCTAAAATGAACACTCTTATCGGCGGTATCTTAATTCTAAGTTCTGTAGTAATTGAAAGCATTCGTTCCTCAAAAAAAGCTTAGCTTATTCATATCTAATAGTAGAACTCTCGATATTGAATTGCTGAATTAATCCATTGGTTAGCTCCTCGAATTTTGCTTTCTGAGCCATTTCCCGTACTCTTATTGGGTCAAAATTCCCGTTAAAATAAAGGAATGTAGCTTGTTGTGTATTGTTGTTATAAATCAATATTTCTTTGACCACATTTTTGCGTTCTCTCACAGCAATGACATTGCGTTTTAAGCCATCATTTTTACGGTATATCTCAATAAATTTAGATCCCGCTATAATATTCATTTGGGTATTGAGGAAATCAGTTTTGTCTGCAGTGGTGCTCGGAAACTTAATATAACGTAAATCCTTGGTATTTCCAATTAGCGCTTCAGTCTCCGGAGAAATACCACTCAAGAGGCTAAGCATAAATTGTGGCACTCTCACGGCACTAACTTGATTATCATTCTTATGGGCAGCATAGAAATTTTCCATACTGTTGTGACTGCCACAAGAAGCAAAGCATGTAATAATTACGATTAGGGTAATTTTTCTAATAAAGATCATGGTAGCGTATTTCTTTAAAAATAAGAAAATTTATAAACATGCATTCCAGATAGGCTCATTAGGTGGTTCGGCAAGAATGGTGATGGCTTCTTTTTTTACAGGATGTATAAACGATAGTTTTCTTGCATGTAAGTGAATGCTTCCATCTTTATTGCTACGATCCGCACCGTACTTTAAATCGCCCTTAATTACGCAACCAATTGCTGTTAGTTGTGCACGAATTTGATGATGTCTTCCGGTATGTAAATCAATCTCTAATAGAAAATAATTGTCAAGTTTCTTAGCAACGGTATAGCTTAAAATGGCTTTTTTGCTATCCGGAACTTCTTTAGTATTTGCGTAAGATTTATTCTGCTTGGTATTACGTTTTAGCCAATGGGTAAGCAAATCGTTTTGTTTTGGTGGCTGATTTTTTACCACAGCCCAATAGGTTTTCTTTGCGTCTTTTTCTGCAAACAACTTATTTAATCGAGGCAATGCTTTTGAAGTTTTAGCAAAAACAACAATGCCTGAAGTGGGCCTGTCTAATCGGTGGGCAACACCGAGATATACATTACCTGGTTTATTGTATTTTATTTTGATATATTCTTTGACCACGTCACTTAAAGGAACATCGCCAGTTTTATCGCCTTGCACAATATCTCCAGGACGCTTATTTATAGCAATTAAATGATTGTCCTCGTAGATGACTAGAAGATTTTTGGCGTTAGAAAGTGTTTTATTATCCACTAAAATTCAAGGTTTTTATGACGCATGCTTAAAATAAAAATAAGGATAACACCAATAGTGACCGAAACATCGGCCATATTAAAGATTCCTGTTTTAAAGAACCCTAGTTTTATGATGAAAAAATCGGTAACACTACCAAAAGCAATCCGATCCATTAAATTTCCAATTCCGCCGCCAATGACGCAAGAAAAAGCAACAATTAACCACTTATTTAAATGCGTTTTTCTCAAAATATTGATGAGAATAAACACTAAAACGAGCACGGGTAAAATTTGCAACAAAATTATTTTTAATAGGGGAGGGAAGCTTTGACCAAAACCTAGCATAGCTCCCGTATTTTCTACATTTGTAAGAATAAAATTGTCTTGTACTAATTGAATATAATCGTTTTTGTCTACCGTGTTGCGGACCATCTTTTTACTGATTTGATCACAACCAATATTTAAAAGAACGAGAATAAGAATGGCTATTTTTTTCAAAAAATTAAATGAAATATTAAAAATTTTACTGTTTGTATGGCGCTTCTGTTATATTGTTTAATAGCTAGTACTGCTCATCATCACTAGGGAAATCTCTGCTTTTTACATCAGAAACGTAATCAGAAATAGCTTTTCCCATTTCTTCAAATAAATTCATATACCTACGTAAGAATCTTGGATTAAATTCTTGAGTAAGTCCAACTAAATCATGAACTACTAAAACTTGGCCATCTACACCGTTACCTGCGCCTATTCCAATCACAGGAATATTTACCAACTCAGCTACTTCTTTTGCTAAAGTTGCAGGAATTTTTTCTAAAACAATAGCAAAACATCCAGCTTTTTCAAGCATTAAGGCGTCTTCTTTTAGCTTTTTAGCTTCTTCCTCTTCTTTGGCGCGTACGGTATAGGTTCCAAATTTATAAATAGATTGAGGGGTTAGGCCTAAATGCCCCATGACAGGAATCCCTGCGTTTAATATTCTCTTTACAGATTCTTTAATTTCTAAACCACCTTCAACTTTAACGGCATGACCACCACTTTCTTTCATGATTCTAATAGCAGAACGCAAAGCTTCTTTAGGATCACTCTGGTAGCTTCCAAAAGGAATATCTACAACAACTAAAGCTCTATTTACAGCTCTTATTACAGATGATGCATGATAAATCATTTGATCCAAGGTAATAGGTAGGGTAGTTTCGTGTCCTGCCATTACGTTACTAGCAGAGTCTCCAACAAGGATCACATCTACATTGGCGGCATCAACAATTTTAGCCATAGAATAATCATAGGCTGTTAACATTGAAATTTTTTCACCGTTCTTTTTCATCTCCACAAGAGATTTAACAGTCACTCTTTTGTATTCTTTTTTTGCAACAGACATTAGTTCTTTTATTTGGTGCGTTAAAAGTAAGGAAATTGATTCGGTTTTATGAGCTTGATGTATTTCAGTTTTAATTTTTTATTGCGGTGTAAAAAGTAAATGCTAAGAATGGTTTGTAATTTTACGTAGATTAAAGTCGGCATAATTCTTGTGTCCTCAAATAGATTCATCATAACCCTCTTAAAACATAGAAAATGAAAATATTTTTAGCAACATTAGCTTTCTGTAGCTTTAGTTTACTAATGCATTCTCAAAGTGCAAGTGTGGAGCAATCTACCTACGGCATTCAAACAGGATTTCTTGGAATTTGGGTGCAAAACGAATCAAAATTAGCAACTACTATAGCCTTGCGTTCCGAAATAGGTTTTGATACAGGGATTTGGGGAGGAGATTTTTATGATGAAACAGGGTTTTTATTAACGCCGGTATTGACCTTAGAGCCAAGGTTGTATTATAATTTGAATAAACGAATGCATAAATCACGAAGAATTGATGGGAACAGCGGAAATTTTATGGGCTTAAAAACATCCTATCATCCAGATTGGTTTGTCATTTCTAATTATGAAAATATTAGAATTATTAGTGATATATCCATTATTCCTACTTGGGGTATTAGAAGACCTATTGGTAAACATGTTATGTATGAGTCAGGGATAGGTATTGGTTATCAATACACTTTTGCTAAACAGGCGGGCTACCTAGAGAACGAAGGCGAGGTTGCTATAAATTTACATCTAAGGATTGGCTATCGATTTTAAGTCTTTACGGGGTAAATCAATTTAGCTTTTCAAACGGATAGGAATCCAAATTTCTTCTTCTGAATCTAGAGCCGTATTACTATATTTTTTACCTAATAATTCAAAATGTTCGCGATCATCAATGAGGTAATCAGACGTTGGTAGCCATGACAAGAAAATAGCATCAAAAGTTTTTCTAAATTCCATGGCAGGCCCAACATGTTTAAATACGGCATACAAGCCACCCTGAAGGGTATAGGTTTCAAAAATGTCAGGTATGTTGTCAAAGCTAGTAACGGCTATAGCCGCCCATTTGGTAAAGGGGGTACTAGGATCAAAATCTTGATAACTAAAAGTATTTGTATACCGTTGCATACTGTATAAATCTGGAGCAGCACTATTTGAAATCAATTTTTTAAAAGGCATAAAACTTTTCCAGAGTTCAGGAGTTCTGTCATGAGCATATGACATGGTCAATTGTTTGCCTGCTAGTTTTATTTTTGGAAGTGTTTCAATGCGGTAGTACATTTCTCTAAGCGTCTTTTTTCGTCAGAATTATTTTAGTTATTCCATCCCACAATGCAATCCGTTTTAGCAAGGCCTCCTTAGCGCTATCTAATGTTTCCTTCCACTTCGTCTCATCATCTCCACATAATTCTGAAATCATTTTTAAAGAAAGCGGACCGTGTTCATCGCCATCTAATTCTATATGGCGCTCTAAATAGTACCTCAATTTATTATAATGTGTATTCTCTTTGTCAGCTTGCTTCAAGATTTCAAAAAACATATCGGGAATTAAGTCTTCGCGACCAAAAGTAAAGGCAGAAGCTATTACATGCGTTTTTTTAGTAGCAATAGCATCAAATGAAAAGTTGACAAAATTAATAACAGAGGAGTCAATTGCACTTGCTTCCAATGCGCTTGTCACAGCAGTACCATTTTCAATCGCCTTAATAAATGAGCTTATAGTTGTAGTACTAGCGCCAATTTGATCCATGGCCTCTAAGTACATTTCGAAATGGCTCCTTGGGACGCCTTCTTCGTTAATATCGCTTTCTTCGCCGTGAACAATTTCATTGATAAAACGAGCTAAAGTGGCGTTTTTTTTTGGAATCCATGGAGTAGTGGTAGTGGTTAGGTCAATCTGTAATGCTTTTAAAAGCGACATAAAGTCCCAGACAGCAAAAACATGATGTTCCATAAAGATCTTAACATCGTTTAAGTTCTTAAGATTCTTGTAAAGCGCATGAGATTTTAGCTGTTCCCTTAAACCTGAAAGTTCACGTTCAATATAATCCAATCTATCCATTCTTCAGCATTTTTAATGCGAAGTAACAAGAAAATGTTTTAAAATAAAATTAAAAATCTAAAGCGAGTATCTATTTTTTCACGAAAGTTATTCACAGAAAAAATCTCTGAAGAAGTATTTTCTCAGAGATTTTATAGTGCAACTACTTTTTCTTAGCTCTTTTTTCTTCTTTTTTTTCTTTAGCCGTTTTTAGAGGTTCTTTTTTGACATTCTTTTTTGCATCTTTACTTTTTGCCATGGTTCCTTTTTTTAGAAATTAATTTACTTAACAATCACTCAAGAACACCCCTACAGCCAAACCTCCTTCAGAGGTTTCTTTGTATTTAGAGTTCATGTCTTTTGCTGTTTCCCACATTGTTTGCACCACTTTGTCTAGTGGTACTTTAGCGTCTTTAGGGTCCGAGCCAAGGGCTAATTCTGCCGCATTAATTGCTTTAATAGCGCCCATAGAATTACGTTCTATGCAGGGTATTTGTACCAAACCACCAATAGGATCACAGGTTAATCCTAAGTGGTGTTCCATAGCAATTTCTGCAGCCATTAATACTTGCTCTGGTGTGCCACCCAATAATTCTGTTAATGCACCTGCTGCCATGGCGGAAGATACGCCAATTTCTGCTTGGCATCCGCCCATAGCGGCAGAAATAGTAGCGCCCTTTTTAAAGATGCTTCCTATTTCACCAGAAACCAATAAGAATTTTTTGATATCTTCAAAACCTGCTTTATGATCTTCAATGACCAAATAATACATCAGTACGGCAGGAATTACTCCTGCACTACCATTGGTAGGGGCCGTAACTACTCGCCCTAATGAAGCATTAACTTCATTAACGGCCAAAGCAAAACAACTTACCCATTGTAAAATTTGTCTGAATTTAACTTCGGTTTTCCGTATGGCAGAAAGCCATTCCTGTGGGGTAGTATAGGGCTCGCTATCTTTTAATTTTAAATGCATGTCAAAAGCACGTCTGCGAACATTTAATCCGCCCGGTAACGAACCTTCTGTGTGGCAACCGGTATACATACATTCAAGCATGGTGTCCCAGATGCGATGTAATTCATGGTCTATCTCAGCGTCTGTACGTAAAGAGCGTTCATTCTCTAAAACTATTTCTGATACTGTTTTTTGCTCTTTAGCGCAGAAAGCCAACAATTCTACGCCATTGGTTACGGGAAAGGGAAAAGCTTTAAAAATTTCTAAATTCTTCTTTGCTCTTTTACGTTCTTCTTTTACTACAAATCCGCCACCAATAGAGTAATACGTGTTTTTAATTTTTTTTCCGGTGTTTAAGAGGGCCTCGAATGTCATTCCATTGGCATGAAAAGGAAGAAATTCTTTTTTGAATATAATATTTTTATCAGGGTTAAAGCTAAGGGTTAGTTTCCCGTCAAATTCTATTTTTTGTTCTTCTTTAATCCGTTTTACTATGCTAGAAATGTGTTCTATAGGAATATATTCAGGGTCCTGACCAGATAAGCCTAACATCACGGCATAATCGGTAGCATGCCCTTTCCCAGTGAGTGATAAAGAACCGTAAATAGATACATTGATTTCAATAACATCTATGAAGTTTTCATTGGCATGTAACTCTTTAATCCATTTTTCAGCAGCACGCCAAGGTCCTAGGGTATGTGAACTTGAGGGTCCCACCCCAATTTTAAGCATATCAAAAGTACTGATTGACTCCATAAATAATTTGTTATAAATACAACTTTCAAGGGTAAATGTACTGACTAATTTCACAATTTCTAAATTTATTTATTTAAGGATATTGTCCATTAATTAGGAATATATCCATATTTTTGTTCTATGGAATTGTTTTCTCACGGAAAAATTAAAAAAGTAGAAAAGCGGCATGCACCAGAAGTCTCAAAACAGACAGGATTTCCAAGTCCCGCTACGCATTATTTAGAACCTTCTATTCATCTTGATCAGGAGCTAATCACCAATCGTGATGCTACCTTTTTTGTACGTATAGATAGTGATGAACTGGCAGATTTTCTTATTTATAAGAATGATGTTTTAATTATAGACCGCTCTTTATATCCTAAAGAAAACAATTTGGCTATGGTAGTTGTAGAAGGGGAGTTCAAGGTGATTCGCATCCCACCAAAAGAAAAATCCACCACATTTACCTTATGGGGTGTCATAACCTATATTATACATTCTTGTAAATGATAGCGTTAGTAGATTGTAACAGTTTTTATGCCTCTTGTGAATTGGTTTTTAGACCAGATCTTGTGGGGAGGCCAGTGGTTGTTTTAAGTAATAATGATGGCTGTATCATTGCTGCAAATAAAGAAGCTAAGGCTTTGACGAATATCCCGATGTTTGAGCCTGTTTTCAAAATTAAGAAGCAATTGCTAGAACACAAGGTTGTTTTCTTTTCCTCTAACTATACCTTATATGGCGAAATGTCGCAACGGGTGATTAATATTCTAAAGACTTTTTCTGATCGTGTAGAGGTGTATAGTATCGATGAGTCTTTTTTAGATTTGACTAATGTGCCAGAAGAGACCTTAGAAGCCTACGCACATCAAATTAAAGATACTATTCTAAGATATACGGGCTTGCCTGTTGGTGTGGGTATTGCGCCAACAAAGGTACTCTCAAAACTGGCGAATAAGATCGCTAAAAAAAGACCAGAAAATAATTATGTATGTGTTATTCGTTCTGAAGCAGATCGGATAAAGGCCTTAAAGTGGTGTGCTGTCAAAGATGTATGGGGTATTGGAAAAAAACATAGGGAGCGTGTTATGAATATTGGCGTGGCCAGTGCTTATGATTTTTCTAAGCTGCCTTTGGCATGGGTGCGTAAGGAAATGACGGTAGTAGGAGAGCGCACATGGCGTGAATTAAATGGTGAAATAGCGATGGATTTTACGACAGATTTTAAAAAGAAAAAAGCCATTGGTACCGCAAAATCTTTTGGTAAAAAATTGGTAAACCTAGATATTATAGAAGAAGCCTGTTCTTATTATGTAGGAGAAGTTACAGAAGTTCTGCGTGCACAGGGCTCTTGTGCAAGTGCGTTACAGGTATTTATTACTACCAATTATCTTAGTGATAGGGACCAGCAATATGCTAATAGTATAACCGTAAAACTAGCATTACCTACCAATGATACATTTGTATTAATAAAAGAAGCTAAAAAGGCGTTACACCTTATATATAAGTCGGGCTACCGGTATAAAAAAGTTGGAGTTAATTTATTAGGAATTATTCCAGAACACTATGTGCAGGGTAATTTGTTTGAGCTTCCTTCTGCATCAAATAGCAAGTTGACACAAGTTGTAGACCGTTTAAATCTCAAATTTGGAAAATCTAAGGTTTCTTCTGCCTTAGTAGGAACACGGATTAAAGAGTGGGAGTTGATAAAAGAAGAACGTAGCCCTAGGTATACCACACAGTGGAATGAGATGTTACGGATAAAAGGCTGAAATAGTTGCAGTAACAATTTTACATTTTGGTCTTTTTTATGTCAGCTATGGCAAATAAGTACTGCTATTTATCTTGATTAGTTTATAAAAATGACATCCTGTCAGTTTTATTCTCTTGGCATATTGTTTGCCAAATAGTAAGAGAATATAAAAAGCACTAATAATTAAACTAAATAAGAGATGAGTAAAATTATAGGAATTGATTTAGGAACTACAAACTCTTGCGTTTCTGTAATGGAAGGTAATGAAGCTGTAGTAATCCCGAATGCAGAAGGAAAAAGAACTACACCATCAGTTATCGCATTTGTAGAAGGTGGAGAGATTAAAGTAGGAGATCCTGCAAAGAGACAAGCAGTTACAAACCCAACAAAAACGATTTATTCTATAAAACGTTTTATGGGGAACAAATTCTCAGAATCTAGCGCAGAAGCTAAAAGAGTACCTTATAAGGTAGTAAAAGGAGATAATGATACTCCAAGAGTAGATATTGATGGTCGTTTATATACGCCACAAGAATTATCTGCAATGATTCTTCAGAAAATGAAGAAAACAGCAGAAGACTATTTAGGTCAGTCTGTATCAAGAGCGGTAATTACAGTTCCTGCTTATTTTAATGATGCACAAAGACAAGCAACAAAAGAAGCTGGTGAGATTGCTGGTTTAACTGTAGAGCGTATCATCAACGAACCAACTGCTGCTTCTTTAGCATATGGTATGGATAAGAAAGATACCGATCAAAAAATTGTTGTTTTTGATTTTGGTGGAGGTACACATGATGTTTCTATCCTTGAATTAGGAGATGGCGTTTTTGAAGTATTAGCTACAGATGGTGATACACACTTAGGTGGTGATGATGTTGATCAAAAAATTATCGATTGGTTAGCAGACGAATTTAAAGGAGAAGAAAGTATTGATTTACGTGATGATGCTATGGCATTACAACGTTTACGTGAGGCTGCTGAAAAAGCAAAAATCGAATTATCATCTTCTGCTTCAACAGAAATTAACTTACCATATGTTACGGCTACGGCAAGTGGACCAAAGCACTTAGTACGAACATTGACTTTAGCTAAATTTAATCAATTGATTGATGACTTAGTAAAAAGAACTATTGAGCCTTGTGCTACAGCATTGAAAAATGCAGGTTTATCAAAGAGTGATATTGATGAAATTATCTTAGTAGGTGGTTCTACAAGAATCCCTGCAGTTGTTGAGGCTGTTGAGAAATTCTTCGGAAAAAAACCATCAAAAGGTGTTAACCCTGATGAAGTTGTAGCGGTTGGTGCTGCAATTCAAGGTGGTGTATTAACGGGTGATGTTAAAGATGTATTATTATTAGATGTTACGCCATTATCTTTAGGTATTGAAACTATGGGTGGTGTAATGACTAAGTTGATTGAAGCGAATACTACGATTCCTACAAAGAAATCTCAAGTATTCTCTACAGCAGCAGATAATCAGCCTTCAGTGGAAATTCACGTTTTACAAGGTGAAAGACCAATGGCGGCAGATAACAAAAACATCGGACGTTTCCATTTAGATGGTATTCCACCAGCACAAAGAGGTACTCCTCAAATTGAAGTAACTTTTGATATTGATGCAAACGGAATTATTAAAGTATCTGCAACAGATAAAGCGACTAATAAAACTCAGGATATTAGAATTGAAGCTTCTTCAGGTTTAACGGAAGAAGAAATCAAGAAAATGAAAGCAGAAGCAGAAGCTAATGCGGAGTCTGATAAAAAAGCGAAAGAAACTGCAGATAAGTTAAATGAAGCTGATGGAATGATCTTCCAAACAGAAAAGCAATTAACTGAATTTGGTGAAAAATTATCTGATGATAAGAAAAAACCAATCGAAGATGCTTTAACAGAGTTAAAAGCAGCATACGAGTCTAAAGACATCGCTGTAATTACTCCAGCTTTAGATAAAATTAATGAAGCTTGGAAAGTTGCCTCTGAAGAAATGTACAAAGCGCAAGCTGAAGGACAAGGTGGAGCTGCTCCAGGACCAGATGCTGCTGCAGGTGCAGATACAGCAGAAGGTGATAACGTTGAAGACGTAGATTTCGAAGAAGTTAAATAAGCCCAAAAGCTTATCCCCACGCAAGTTGGGATCTTTTAAGAATACATAATAACAGAAAACTCCGACTAGTACAGTCGGAGTTTTTTATTTTGTACTAGAATTGAAATCGCCATATCTAAGGTGATTTTTGTTTATATAATTGCTAGTTTTAGAATTATCACAATTAATTAATATTCGCTAAATAGTTTTCATAGAATAACTACTAAATTTGTACTATGATGAAAAACTACCCTTCAACCCTTGTAAGAACTTTTCTAGTACCAACTTTAATGTGTGTCGCTTTTACAGCGAAGGCACAAAAGGCTAAAATTTTTACGATATCAGATTTCGATTTAGTAGGAAAAGTAAAGACTTGCCTAGTGATCACCGATTATGGGAAGGAAGAATTTAACTTTAATGAAAAGGGCGTACTTACCAAACTTACCACACGCTATAATGAAGCTGATTATGACATTACGTATTATAGATTTGTAAATGAGGCCATCAGTGAAAAACGTGTTGAGAACTACCGCGATGGTGTTTTTGATAAAACGACATCTATAGCCAACTTCTATAGCACGGATACCATACCTTCCGGGAAAAAAATAACCGAAAAGATAATTTCGTATACCAAAGAATTCTTAGATCAATATGAGTATTTCTATGATGCAGAAGATAAGCTTATTGAAATTAAAAGAAATAATGATAACGGTATTGAAAGTACGCTAGTTACCTATGCTACGGATAAAGGAGAGGCTACCACGACGTATACTATAAATGAAGAGGTACAGAAAACGGTGCGTACATCTGAACGTAAAACAAAATCAAAAGGGGTACAGCGTATTGAGCTGACCAAAGAGTTTGTGGAGGGGAAACCGTCAAAAGCGCTAGAGCAAATTTTTAATGAAAACGATAAATTAATTTCTGAAAACTTTTTTGATTTTGATACCAAAACAAATGCGTTCTATTCTAAAGAATTGAAGACCTACAGCTACAATGCCTTAGGGATGCGTACGGGAGTAAAAACACAGCAGGGTAAATTAATACGTGCAAAAGAATATATTTATCAGTATGATAACGGAGAAAAGGGGAATTGGATCAAACAGATTATAACCCCTGACAATACATTTATCAGCCGTAAGATAAAATATTATGAGACCACGGTACTTGAAGAGTAGATTTTTTTTAGTATTTTTCTTTATCATTAATTAATTACACAGAAAACTAGTATAATAAGTATCTTATTTAACGCGATGAAACGATTACGGAATACTGGAATTTACTACCTGATCTTCGGTATTTTATTGGCAGTCAGTTATGTTTTTAGCAATTTATGGCCAATTAGTATTTTAGGCGTATTGCTTTTGTTAATTTTTTTAGTGTTAAAATATTTCTTTAAAGAAGCATCCTTCGCTTTCTCTTGGAATAAGAGAGCACTGCAATTATTTGATGTTTTACTCATAGCGCTACCCTTCCTATATGTGGCATTAATTTCTTGGTATGTTTGGAGGCCTTATAGGCAGACTGTTATTTTGCCTAATACTTACGAAGGTATTGTTGCTGTACAATACGCTGTAGTTAATGGTCAAGATGAAATCTGGACCAGTTCATTTTTTGGTTTATGTGGTTCTAGATTGATAAAAGTTGATACTTCTGGTATTGCAAGAACTTCTTTTAAGTTTCATGACAATTCAGTTCCGCTTCTCGGTATAAAACAGTCGAATTACAATCGCGGAGGATTGAAAATTTATTACGACAATAATCTAGATAATGAAATCGTAGAAGGATTTGATGGTACGTGGTTTATTGAAGATTACACCGGAGGAGGTGGTAGAAAAATCTATAGTACGGATTATAACTATTATCCTTTGATGATTTTTGTAGTGGCGCAACCAGAGAATTATTTCGATTATTTTATGACAGCGAAAGAAATAGAAATTTGGGTAGCAGGAGAAAAGAAGAAGTATCCTAATTCTTATATAGAACACCCAACCCATAAATTAAATGCAAAAAGCATTGAGTTTTTAAGAGATAATAAAATTTTATAAAAAGCTATGCCTCCATTAACTATTAAATTTCAGTGTTTCATTCCAAACTCTTTAGGGAAACCTATTTTCGATTATTTCAAAAATCAAAAGCATTTTAATAAAATTAAAAATAGAGCTGAATTTACTAAAAAACTGAAGGCTCTCGATTCTAATGGTTATACTTGGTTACCGGAACCAGGGGGTAGTATTACTGATAATTATTTCGCAACAGATAATATTGACTTGCATGATGAAAGTTTAATTCATGACACACGTTTGGGGTTTCATATGCAGATTGAACCTGAAAAAATAGGGGATTTTAGTTATATGGATAATGTTTTTGAGCATGCTAAACACGGTAATGGATGGGGTGGTGTAAATAGTCAGCATTCAGGTGAAAGTCACCAAGTTAAGGCATATATTAAAAGAGAGCCTGTTAGCTATATTGATACGGGAACAGCTTTTATGGAATCTGCAGATTATGTTTATACAGGGATTTGTAAAGATAAAATAGCAGCAAAACGATCTGAAGAAGAGCCTCTTGCAATGAATTTTGAAAATAAATTATTAGGTACTTATTATCATCAGGCAGGGACAATAATTCCTAAGGATAGTACAGTATTTAAGATTTCTGCCTCTGCGGGATATCCATTTGCAGAACCATTATCACCAAATATCGATTTTGAATTAGAAATTCAATTAACAAAAAATTTGACCTCAAGAAATATAACAATAAATATTTCAGGGTGGCATAACGATTTTCCTGCTTACGAATTAATAATTGGAAATGAAATAGTCTACAATCATAACCCTGCAAAATTTGGATATACGGGTCCTACCCCTCGTAATTTGACCAAGAGTAGGGAATTTAATTTTTCGAAGTGGATAAGACTAGAAGATTGGGAGGTTCGTGATATGGACAAAAGAACAAAGTTTGAAAGGTGATTTTGTTATTTTATTTTGGCTACATAAAAAAATAGGGTGTTTTTATGTAGCCAAAAAAACTTATTGTAGTGAGACCTTATTTGCGAAATTTATTAATTGTTAATTTTATGGCCATCAAAACATTAGAAGGTGTATATCAAATTATAGGTTTCAATCAGGACAGAGATCAATCTGGTTATACTGGTTATTTACGCTTAATTGTGACTAGTAAAAATCGTGTGGATGCTATTTGGACCATAGGAGGTGAGCAAACACAAACGGGAAAAGGGTTCTTCAAGGACGACGTTTTAGTCATTAACTTTTCTTACCGTGGAGAGTTAAAAAATAGACCTAAAACTTTCAAGGGTGTTGTGGTGTACAAGATGATAAATGACAATGTTCTAGATGGCTTTTGGTCAGAGAAATTTGGTGATGATGATTATTTAGGTTTTGAAGAAGGGAGAAGACTATCGGTTGATGAAGTCTCAAAATTAAAATTATAAGCGTTCCAATAAGGTTTGCTAGACCACTCGAACTGATAGTATACTTTATTTGCACCTTGATTCTCGTTCTTAATTCCTAGACTTTGTTATTTACCAATTGTTTTTAAAGGCGAGTTTTTAAAATTATTTTCAATCCATTCTTCTTTCAAAAGTCCGTAACAGCACGTATTTCGTTTAAAGCCATCTAATAGATACACATTCTTGCGTAAAACGCCTTCTAGTACACAGCCTAGTTTTTCCACAGCTTTACGGGAAGCGGTATTGCGCTCATCTATTCTAAATTCTACTTTTTCCATCCGCAATTCTGTGAATGCATACTGGAGCATTAAGGCTTTCATTTGTGTGTTTAATCCTGAGCCATGAAATTCTCGACCTATCCATGTAGATCCAATCTCTAGTGTTTTGTTTTTCCAATTGATGTTCATAAAACGGGTACTGCCGGCATAGCTGCTGATTCGTTTATCATATACAATAAACGGAATACTAGTTTCAGCCTCCTGTTGCGCTAATGCAATCTTCACATAGTTTTCTAAATCTACCGGAGTTTCAATGGCAGAAGGCGAGTACTGTACTAATTTAGGCTGTTCGGCAATTGGGTAGAGGTATTCAAAATTTTCCAAGCTTAGTGGTGTGAGTTTTACAACATCGTTTTCTAGTGTAATGGTTTTTGTTTTCATTTAGACTAAACTATTAATAATTTCTTTTCTCACTTCATGTCCGCCTTCAAAAGTGGTGATTTCTGCTTTATTATTAAATAAAGTCGCTATTTTTTTGGACTCAGATTTCATACGCTCCTCATTTAAGTATTCGTCTTTTGTACCAACAATAATTTTTACTTGCGTGTGTTGCTCTTCTAAAAATTTAAAGTCTTCAGGAGTCATCTCATTCGGTATTCCTCCTGCATAAAGTACGAGCTGATTACATTTTACGCGATTCAAGGCAGTCCACCTAGAAGCAATAGAAACTCCTTGGGAGAATCCGAAAACAATAAGGTTGGTGTTTTCTGGTAATTGTTCTGCAGCAAGAACAACATCTAAATAGCTAGAAACATTTTCCATTTCTGAAAGCGTGTTTTCTTTGGTAAGCCAACTAGCGCCAACATGGGTGTATTTTCCATTTAAATAATATTTAGAAGGTGCTTGTGGAGCAATAATGTAATTTTCTTCAAGAGGTAATTCGTTGAAATACCTAAGAAAATATCGACTTAAATAACCGATACCGTGAAAAACAATCCAAATATTTTTTGTCTTCGATGTAAGTGTATTTAGTGTTTCATACGTGTTTTTTGTAGTGTAGGAAACGTGCTTTTCGGTAGAGTTCATGGTAGTTTTTTCTAGAATAGGTATTCAGTCATGAAATTTAAAAAGAATATTCAAATTGAGCTTCTAATCATGGCTTTTGTTTTTCTAGGAATCGTTAATTTTACATAAAATGATTTCATGGAAGATTATAAAGAGAAAATATTAAAGATTTGCAACGAAACCTGCAAAGGTACTTTGATGGAAACTTTGGATATTACTTATGTTGATGTTGGAGAAAATTTTTTGGTAGGTAAAATGCCGGTAACATCAAAAGTGTTTCAGCCAGATGGTGTTTTGCATGGTGGTGCTATGGTGGCTTTGGCAGAAAGTGTAGGAAGTGCTGCTTCTTATATATTCCTAAATGCACAAGAGGTAACCGTTCGTGGCTTAGAAATATCTGCAAATCACGTAAAAAGTATCCGTGAAGGGTATGTGTATGCTAAAGCTATTATCATTCATAAAGGGAGAACTACTCAAGTTTGGGATATTAAACTGACAGATGCTAATGATAATCTAATCTCTATCTGTAAACTTACGACCATATCATTACCTAAAAAGTAATATGCAACACGATTTTTTTCAGAAAGCTAAGAACCATCTTAACGCTTCAAAACCTTTTGTTTTGTACTGTAAGCCTTCAGAGTCAACTATTACCGGGTTGTTTCAATCTACAGATGCGCTTCATATAGTGACTGATTTTTCTAAAACAGGCTTTGTTTTTGCTCCATTTGATTCGGACGGAGAAATAATTTTATTACAGGTTGATGAGAAAATAGCAACAGAATATATAGCGAAAGAAGTAAACTCTGAAACAGGTATATTTAAGTCTGTTACGGAAGATCAAGATCAAGAATTTCATATCAATTTAGTTCAAAAGGGAATCTATGCCATAGCGCAGTATGATTTAAAAAAGGTGGTGCTTTCTAGAAAAATAGAGGTAAAAACATCTAAATCTGCATTTACTTTATTTAAAACATTGCTAGATAACTATTCCAATGCTTTTTGTTATCTATGGTACCATCCAAAAGTAGGTTTGTGGTTAGGAGCAACTCCAGAAATTTTGCTAAGAACCGAAAATAGGCAGCTTAAAACAATGTCTTTAGCAGGAACAAAAAAGGCTGAAGGAGCTCAAGCACCAGTTTGGGGAGCAAAAGAATTAGAAGAACAGCAAATGGTTACAGATTATATTGTTTCGTCCTTAAAAGAAACGGTTTCTAAGTTAACAATTTCAGAAACGGAATCGGTAAGAGCGGGAAACCTCTGGCATTTAAGAACCTCGGTTTCGGGAGGCTTATCTAACTATAATCTAAAGGAGATTATTGCAGCGTTACACCCTACACCTGCAGTATGTGGCTTACCCAAGAAAGAAGCGAAAGCTTTTATCTTAGAAAATGAAAATTACGTTCGAGAATTTTATACCGGATTTTTGGGGGAATTGAATTTTAAAGAAGAAAATTTTAGATCTAGCAATAGACGAAATAGAGAAAACCAAGCCTATAGAACCGTCAAAAATACCACATCGCTCTATGTAAACCTTAGATGTATGCAATTAAAAGATGATAAAGCATGGGTGTATGTAGGTGGCGGAATTACGCAAGAATCAGATCCTGAAAAAGAATGGGAAGAAACGGTAGCAAAAAGTAATACAATGCTCAAAGTAGTATTGTAATTTTGCACCTATAAAATTATTAATTTGAAATACGCTACAATACCCTCCGCTCAAACCGTTGCCCATTATTGTAAAACATATGGCATAAAAGATATTGTTATTTCTCCGGGTTCTCGTAATGCACCGTTAACCATTACGTTTACAGAAGATGATTATTTTAATTGTTTTAGTGTCGTAGATGAGCGCTGTGCGGCATTCTTTGCTTTAGGTATGGCGCAGCAGCAACAAAAACCTGTAGCCGTATTATGTACTTCAGGTAGTGCGCTTTTAAACTACTATCCTGCTATTTCAGAAGCTTTTTATAGTGATATTCCATTGGTGGTAATTTCCGCAGATAGGCCGCCTTATAAGATAGATATTGGAGATGGGCAAACCATTCGTCAGGATCATGTTTTTGATCGTCATATTGGATATTCAGCAAACTTAAAATTAGATGTAAGTCACGCTACAGAAACCATACGAAAGCAAGGAAAAGGCTTATTAGAGCCTAATAGTACCATTGCAGAGCAACAGAGAAAAATAGAATTATATAACGATAAAGAATTGGCGCATGCTTTTCAACTGGCAATTGAACAGATGTCTCCTGTTCATATAAATGTGCCTTTTGAAGAGCCTTTGTATAATACGACCACAACGCCTAACCAGCAACCTGTACTAAGCTATCAAAAACCAGTTGTAGATGATGTAGAAGATTTGACATCCTTTGCAGCGACATGGAATAAGGCAAAGCGTAAATTAGTTTTGGTAGGTGTAGAGTATCCTAATGCGGTAGCTCAAGAATATCTTGATTTTTTAGCAAATGATGCATCGGTTATTGTGTTAACAGAAACTACGTCAAATTTACATCACCCTAATTTTTTTACAAGTATTGATAGTCTTATTGCGCCTATAGAAAAATCAGCCAACAGTGATGAACTGTTTAAAAAATTACAACCAGAGGTCATTCTGACTTTTGGAGGACTTATCGTTTCTAAAAAAATAAAAAGTTTTTTACGAAAATATAAAGCAACAGCACACTGGCATATTGATGCTAAAAAAGCCTACGATACTTTTTTTTCGATTACGCATCATTTTAAAACTTCTGAAAATACATTTTTTAGAGCCTTTATTCCGCTACTTTCTCCTATTGAAAGTGATTATCATGCATATTGGTCAACAGTGAAAATCAAGTATGAAGAGAAAAGAAAACAATATTTGAAGCAAATTCCTTTTTCAGACATGTTGGCTTTTTCTGCAGTCGCAAAGACTATTCCTAAGAACTATCAATTACATTTAGCGAATAGCTCTACAGTGCGTTACGCGCAATTATTCTCAATAGATCCTAGTATTACAGTGTTTTGCAACCGGGGAACTAGTGGTATAGATGGTTCTACCTCTACAGCTTTAGGGGCGTCTATCTATAATATAGAACCAACGCTTTTAATTACGGGTGATATCAGTTTCTTATACGATAGTAATGGCTTGTGGAATAAAAAGATACGACCAGATTTTAGAATTATTGTTTTTAATAATGATGGGGGTGGGATTTTTAGAATTTTACCAGGGCAAGAAGATACCGCGAACTTTGAAACATTTTTTGAAACTACACATACCGTAGATATTGCAAAACTATGCAGTAGTTTTGATGTTATTCATGAAAAAGTTGATACTGAGGAAATCTTAGAAAAAGCCTTAATTAATTTTTATAAAAGCAGTAAAAAGCCTAAATTGTTAGAGATAAAAACACCTAGACTTATTAATGATAAAATTTTGCTTAGTTATTTTGATTTTATATCTTAGGCAAACATTAATATTCTAAATAAAAGAACACTAACAATTATGAGTAAAAGAGACGAATTAATCGTAAAGTACGCAGCAGACATTAAAGATAAATTTGGTGAAGCGGCTGACATGGATTTATTAACAAAAGTTGCGATAGGATTAGGTCCAGCAATATATAATGCAGATGCTTCTAAAGTATCTGGAGGGGATCAAAAAGAAAAAGACACTGTCAAAAATAATTTCTTAATCAAAAAATTAGGAATGACAGAGAGTGATGACATGATGCCAGCAATCGAAAGCGTTTTAGAAAAGTACGGTTCTTCTAACCGTAACAAGCATAGAGCGGTTGTTTATTACATGCTAGCGAAGCACTTTAAAAAACAAGATGTTTATAATAAATAAGTAAGCTACAATATAAAAAGCCGTTTCATGAAAATGAAACGGCTTTTTTGTTTCTAAGAAACAACGAATGTTTTAATAAAAATTATGTTATAAAACGTACTTTTGCAGCATGATAGAATTAGGGAATTACAACACATTAGAAATTTTAAGAGATACAAGTGTAGGACTCTTTTTAGGTGATGAAGAAGGTAATGATGTATTATTGCCCAATAAATATGTACCAGAAATCTACGAAATTGGTGATAAACTTACTGTTTTCTGTTATTTAGATTTTGATGAGCGCCCTGTTGTAACATCATTAACACCCTATATATTTAGAAATACTTTTAAACTTTTGAAAGTAGTAGAAGTAAATAATATTGGCGCCTTCTTAGATTGGGGTTTGGAAAAGCACCTTTTAGTTCCTTTTAGAGAGCAAAGAGAGCGTATGCAAGAAGGGCAGTGGTACGTGGTATACTGTTACCTAGACGAGAAATCATTTAGACTGGTAGCCTCAAATAAATTAGATAAATTTTTAGATAATGAGGAGCTTACTGTAGAAGTTAATGAAGAAGTAGATCTAATTGTTACAAGACAAAATGACCTCGGTTGGGATGTTATAATTAATAATAAGCACAAAGGTTTAGTCTATAGTGATCAAGTATTTAAAAAAGTAGCTGTAGGAGATGCTATTAAAGGCTATATAAAGCATATAAGACCGGATAATAAGATTGATGTAAACCTAAAACCAATTGGGTATGAAAGTATAGAGCCAGCAGCTAATGTGATCTATGCTAGATTGCAAAAAGAAGGTGGGTATTTAAACTTACACGATAAATCTTCTCCAGATGAAATTACGGCTAAACTACAAATGAGTAAGAAAGTTTTTAAGAAGAGCATCGGTACTTTATATAAGGATCGTAAAATCACTATTAAGTCAGATGGCATTTATCTACTTTAAAACGAAACTTAAGTCGCGTTATAGCCACAATATCATGATATTCAATTAAATAATAGGGCGAAATGTTTTATTTATTTTTAAGAAATATATACATTTACAAGACAGCTAATGAAATTTATACTTTAACTACAAATAACGTCCCCTAATCCAAGTTTAATATGCCATTTATTGAAGAAAGCGATTTACTTGATTTACATAAAGATATCGATAAAGCTCAAATACTTAATGAGCGACTTTTAGATCAGATTAAGTTTAAAAACAAAGAGCTTAAAAGAAATAAGATTCAACGAAATATTCTTGCAGGGGTTACCAGTGTATTTTTATTAGGAGTTTTTGCCTTATATGTCTTTAATGCAGGCAGAAGGAGTAGTGCGCCAGAAACCAATAATAATTTGGTGGTGTATGATTTAGACAGCTTACAAGTGATTAAGTCTAGAATGGATAATTTAAAGTTAAAGAACGAGGAACTTAGTAACGTAAAAGAATTTTACTTGGCTAAAGAATTCTTAGAAAGAGAAAAAATATATTCAGTTCAAATTAAGTCGTTCGTAGATAATAATGTCACCTTAGCGTCAGAGTCCCTATCAAATACCCTATTCGTCAAAACAAATCCGTTCTATTCGTATTCTTTGGGTAACTTTGAAACTATAGAAGAAGCAAGATCATTTAGATATCAATTAGTGAAAATGGGCTTTGAAGATGCCTTTGTTGCTTCGTATCAAAATGGAAAACGCGTACAAATAGAAGATCCCTACTAGCATTGACAAAATTTAAAGCTTGGCTTAACGCAGCAAGATTGCGTACTTTACCATTATCCATCTCTGGAATTATTGTGGGTGCTGCATTGGGAAACTTTTATGGACATCAAAATTGGGTTGTTTTCATCCTCGCTTTGTGTACTACCATTGGCTTTCAAGTAACTTCTAACTTTGCTAATGACTATGGAGACGGAGTTAAAGGAACAGATAATGAGGAAAGAGTAGGGCCTAAAAGAGCATTGCAAAGTGGTATACTCACTAGAGCAGAATTAAAAAAAGGGATTATCATTTCTATAATAATCGATTTAATTCTTGCCATCACCTTATTGGTTTATTCTTTTGGCCCTGAAAACTATCCTTTAATTTTATTGTTTTTTGCTCTTGCACTCGCAAGCGTTTGGGCTGCAATAAAATATACAGTAGGTACTTCAGCCTATGGTTATAAAGGCTTAGGAGATCTTTTTGTTTTTATTTTTTTTGGATTATTAGGGGTGTTAGGATCCTTATTTTTATTTACTAAATTCTTAACATTGACTTCCATATTACCAGCAATAGCAATAGGCTTATTGAGTACGGCAGTTTTAAATTTAAACAATTTAAGAGATGCCTTATCAGATAAAAATGCAGGTAAAAACACCTTAGTCGTGAAAATGGGCTTTGAAAATGGAAAAAGATACCATTATGTACTTTTAACTATTTCTTTCATAAGTATGGTAGCTTTTACGTTGCTAAATTATAGATCTTGGTATAATTTTATGCATTTAATAATATTTATTCCGCTTCTCGTACACGCCTTGCGAGTGTCAAAAACAAAAGAACCCTTTTTACTAGATCCTGAGCTAAAAAAGGTAGCATTAAGTACATTTTTTCTTGCTGTTATCTTTTATTTAAGTTTTAATATTTTTTCGTAGCTTTGGCTTACATAACTTAATAAACTAAAACCAAATTTGGAGCAGCCCATTAAAATTCTTATAGTAGAGGATAACGTTATCATTGCTGATGATATGCAATCAATGTTAGAAGAGATTGGTTATGAGATTGTTGATAATGTCATCGTTTATGAACAAGCGATAGAAGTACTAAAAACGAAGCAAGTAGATCTTGTTTTGATTGATATTATTCTTGCATCGGATAAGACAGGAATAGATTTAGGAAAACACATTAGAGAAAAGTACAATATCCCTTTCATTTTTGTAACCTCAAACTCAGATAGAGCCACCGTAGAAAATGCAAAGACCGTAAAACCAAACGGGTATCTTGTAAAACCTTTTGAACAACAAGACTTATATACTTCTATAGAAATTGCATTATCTAGTTTTAATTATAATGAAAAGGCAGCGGGTACCACTAACGCCCCGACAGAAGAAGTTCCAGATGATAAGTTAGTTTCAAACAGCGTACTTAAAGATTCTATTTTTGTAAAAAAGCAACATCTGTACTACAGAATTCAATTTGGAGATATTCAGTTTATAAAAGCGGATAATGTGTATTTGGAAGTAAATACAGTAGATAAGAAATTTTTAGTACGTTCTCCTCTAAAAGATTATTTAGAGAAGTTACCATCTAACAAGTTTTATAGAGCGCATAAGTCATACATTGTCAATGTGGATCATATTGAAGCGATTAATTCAAAAGATATTTTAATAAATAATAATTTAATACCGATCTCTAAAGAATTTAAGGAGTTTATAATTTCGGCGATGAATTCTTAAACACAAGAATTTATTAAATTAATACGTAGGGCTGGTTAATGAAAATTAACCAGCTTTTTTTGTGCCCATACCTACGATGAAATACACAATGTAAACTTAAATGGTTTGTTCACCACATAAATTTAAGAGTACACAACAAAATGATGGTAGCTTTGAATCTTAGACATACCTTTGAGGCATGATTAAATAAAGATCCCAAATCTTATCATTTTCATAATCAAATACAAAGACCGAGCAATGCGTTGTTCGGTCTTTTTAATTTAAGGCAAATCTATTTCCAGTTTAAGGGAATATGCGCTAATTTTGATTTTTTGTAAGTTGTTTGCAGTGGTTTACAACATCATAAATTCTATTGACAACAATATTGCCCGTAATTACTAGTAATTACGCTATGTTTGAATAACACATAAGACCATAAACCTATAATATTAAGAAGCGGATGCACTCTAACCTTATAAAACTGTTTTCTAGAAAAACACTTGTACAGTTTTTATTTCTTTTCTTGTTTGCCGCTGCGATCGGTCAAGAGGATATAAATGAAGATGTAAATACATACAAAGTATTTCAGAGCGCAAGTAACGCTTCAGCAAGATTTAAATTATTTTTTAATTCTACAAACCGGTACAATCAGACTTCTCCTTTTGATTGGAAAAAGACATTAGAAGAATACCTGGTAGATGCAGAAAACTCAAGCGATACCACAGCTATCTTTCAGTATAAGACCATGCAGAGTCAGGTGATGTTTGATTTAGGAGAGTATTCTAAATGTGTAGCTTTAGCCAATGATTTATATCAGACAAATGAAAATATGTCTGTGACTGAGAAAAAAATCATATTAGAACTTTTAGACAAAAGTTATGAAAAGCTTAAACTTTATGTAAAACAATCTGAAGTTCGCAAAGAACGAAAAGAACTTGGTATTTCAAAAGATATAATTTTTTACGATATCTATTCTAATATGGGACTGCCTAATAAGGCAATGAGAGATTATATTGAAGAAGTAAGTAAAACAATAGATCCAAAAGATTATTATGCCAATGCAGTTTACAACAATAATGTAGGACATTATTTATGGTTAGATAAATCTCCCCCAACCGCTATTACTAAATTTAAGAGTGCAGAATCTTTTGTAAATCTGTATTTAGGTGATGTGATGTTAGCAAAAACAGAAAATGATATTATTAAAGGAAATTTGCTAAAAGGTATCATTGCCGGTAATATTGGCAAGTGTTATGCCGATTTGAAAAATTTTGAAGACGCTGTTTTTTATCTGGAGAATAGTATTGAGGCCGTTTACAAATATAAGATGGGTTCTTACTCATCTAACCTTATAGAGAATACCTTGTACTTAGCAGATTGCTTGCTGCAAACTAATGAACTTAAAGATGCAAAAAAACTATTAGATAAAGATTTTAAATATGTTGAGGCAGAACATCAGTTAAAAAGAAACAGATTGTTAGCTGCATATTATGATAAAGTGGCAGACTTTTCTACCGCGTCTTTCTATTATAAAAAAAATATAAGACTTTCAGACTCCATAGCGTCTAATGAACGTCTTATTACTGGGCAACAGTTAGAGGCTTTAGTACAATCAGATTTAGAGAATTCTAAAGCAATGTATCGGGAATCTAAAGAAAGTTTAGAACTAAAAAGTAGAGAATTAGATGCTTTGGATAATGAAATATCTTATGTGTATATCTCTTTAGTGTTTACTTTACTCGGTTTTGCAGGTTTGGTATACGCTTACCTTAGAAGTATTAAAGTACAACGTATAATTGTACAGCAAAAGCATATTATTGAAGCTTCGTTGGTAGAAAAAGATTCACTTCTTAAAGAAATACACCACAGGGTTAAAAACAACCTTCAAATGGTATCTAGTTTGTTGAGTTTGCAGACTAAAAATACGAAGAGTAAAGCGGCCATTGAAGCTTTAGAAGAAGGAAAAAGTAGGGTGAAGGCTATGGCGTTAATTCACCAGAAATTATATCAAAATGATGATCTTTCGGTAATTGAAATGCAGGGCTATATTGAAAGCCTTGTAAATAGTATACAATCTGTTTATAAGAAAGGCGGACATAAGATTAATATAAATATTGATGCCGAGGCAGTAGAGCTAGATATTGATAGAGCAATACCTTTTGGTTTGATATTAAACGAACTAGTTTCCAATTCCTTTAAATATGGATTCCCGGAAGATGATGGGAATGGAAAAATTTATATTCATTTAAGAAAAACAACGGAAGAAGGCGGTGGTTATTTTGAATATTCTGATAATGGCGTAGGGATGCCTTCAGATATGGAAGAGCGTGCAGGAGAATCTATGGGAATTAGATTAATGAACCGTTTGGTGAATCAGTTACAGTCAACGTTAAATATTGATAAAGTTGAAGAGGGAGTTAAATTTTGGTTTAATTTTAAATAAGTCAAATTAAAAAATAGCTTAAAAATATGAAAATAACTTTTCTGGGTCATGCATCTTTATTGATAAAGACAACAGCAGCGACTATATTGGTAGATCCTTTTATTTCGGGAAATGAGTTAGCAACAGGTAAAATAGATATTAAGGATTTAAATCCTGATTATATTTTACTTACACATGCGCACCAAGATCATGTTTTAGATGTAGAAGTTATTGCAGAAAATTCTGGGGCCACGATTGTTAGTAACTATGAAATTGCTACTTATTACGGAAATAAAGGTTTTACAACACACCCTATGAACCATGGGGGAAGTTGGAATTTTGATTTTGGAAAATTAAAGTATGTCAATGCCATTCATACCTCGTCTTTTGCAGACGGCACGTATGGTGGGCAGCCAGGAGGTTTTGTGCTTTCGGCAGACGACAAACACATCTATATTGCAGGAGATACTGCTTTGCATATGGATATGAAATTGATACCGTATACCTATGAATTAGATTTAGCAATTTTGCCTATTGGAGATAATTTTACCATGGGGATTGAAGATGCTATTTTTGCTTCAGATTTTGTAGAATGCGATACGGTCCTGGGCTATCATTATGACACTTTTGGTTTTATTAAAATAGATCAAGAAGCTGCTAAAAAGCAATTCTTAGAAGCGGATAAAAAATTACACTTATTAGAAATAGGGAAGTCAATCTTGATTTAAGATTAGCGTACTTCGCTTTTAAGAATAATCTTATGAAGGAGTTTTGGGAAAAATCGCTTTAGATAAATTCCTAAAACTTCTTTTTTTCCTATATAGGCCTCGAACTTTTCCTTTTCGATAGCATTTTTCATTCGGGCAGCAAATACATTTACCGCTAAACCATTCTCAGTAGCTTTGTCTTCGGTGTTATTTTTAGAGCCATCTCCAACAAGCGCATTCTTTGCGACATCGGTTTGTATAAATCCGGGACAGATGATGGTAACGGTAATTCCATCTTTTTCGTGCTCCATCCGTAAAGCGTCAAAAAAGCCATGTAAGGCATGTTTAACCCCACAGTATCCCGAACGATAGGGAGAAGAAAATTTACCCATTAAGCTGCTAACTACAGCAAACTGACCTTTATTCTGTAATAGAAATTTGGGAAGTACAGCCTTAGACAAGGCAACAGTCCCTAAATAGTTAATATCCATCAGTTTTTTATAAACCTCCATGTCCGTTTCCATAATCAAAGAACGTTGGCTTACGCCTGCATTATTTATCAGAAGATCTATTGTTCCGAAAGCATTCCATGCTTCATTAGTCTTAACATCAAATTCTTCAGGCATTAAGAGATCAAGTGGTAAAATGTAAATATGACTAGGCTTGGGGCATTTTAGTTTTACCGCCTGCAGTCCTTCTCTATTTCGAGCAGAAATTACCACTTTGGCTCCAGAAGTTGCATAGGCATACGTTAACGCTTCTCCAATACCCGATGACGCTCCTGTAATCCAAACCACTTTTTCTTGACCCAATCCCATTTCCATTCTATTTAGACCCAAAATATAGTTAAATTTGAATTCTAAATTATGGAAGCAAGTTATAAAAAATATATTTTAGATTTTAAACGCCCGAGTGGGACTTCTCGTGGGGTGTTAAAACAAAAAGAAACCTGGTTTATTATCCTTAAATCTAAAGATGAAATAGGAATTGGAGAATGTGGAATATTAAGAGGTTTAAGTATTGATGATGTTCCTGAATATGAAGAAAAGTTAAAGTGGACATGTGATAATGTTCATCTAGGAAAGGATGCGCTGTGGGATGCTTTGATAGCATTTCCAAGCATTCAATTTGGCATAGAACAAGCCTTTTTATCGCTAGCTTCATCCAATTCTTTTGAATTATTTTCTTCAGATTTTATTAAGAAAGAAGCGCCTATACCTATCAACGGTTTAATTTGGATGGGAGATGAAGCTTTTATGCTAGAGCAGATTCAACAAAAATTAGCTAGTGGTTTTCGATGTATAAAAATGAAAATTGGCGCTATAGATTTTGAAACAGAACTAAAATTATTGGCTTCTATTCGAAAAAAATACACCCCTAAAGAAATAGAACTTAGAGTAGATGCCAATGGTGCATTTAAACAAGAGGAGGCTTTGAGGAAATTAAAAAAATTAGCAACTTTTAATCTTCATTCCATAGAACAACCTATAAAGCAAGGTAATCCGCATCAGATGAGTGTCTTATGTAGTGGAACACCTTTGCCAATAGCTTTGGATGAAGAGTTAATTGGTATTTTTGATGTAACAAAAAAGCAAGAACTGCTACAAACAATACAACCACAGTATATTATTTTGAAGCCTAGTTTGGTAGGTGGTATAAAAGGTTGTGAAGAGTGGATTGCTATAGCAGAAGGTTTAGGAATAAAATGGTGGATTACAAGTGCCCTAGAAAGTAATGTAGGTTTAAATGCAATAGCGCAGTGGACATTTACGCTACAGAGTACGTTACCGCAAGGTTTGGGAACGGGAAGTTTGTATACCAATAATTTAGTTAGCCCTTTGACTGTAGAAAATGGTAATTTATATTATAGGAAGAATAAAAATTGGAAAGCTAATTTGATAAGTGATTTATGTATATAGAGCAGGCGTATAAAGGATTAAAGGATTCGTGGAGGTATGTATTAGGATTTATAATTGTCCTGATAGGGTGGCAAATTTTGGGGATGGTCCCGTTGCTAATAGCCATGGCTGTTCATGCAGTAAATGGTGGCGGAATGGTAGCTACCATTCCGCAAATGGCAGAAGCTTTTGGAAATAATATGTTTGTTTTTCTTATGCTTATCTCTTTTGCGATAGGGTTACTGGTATTATTTTTAGTAGTGCTCTTTCTGCACAGGCAATCTATCACAGCACTCACAACATCAAGAGCTAAAATAGATTGGAAGCGTATCTTTTTTGCTTTTACTTTTTGGGCGGTAATTACTATTTTAATTACAGGGGTTGATGTCTATATGTCTCCAGATAATTATGTATGGAATTTTGATGTAGACAAGTTTTTGATACTGGCTGTAATAGCTATTTGTTTAGTTCCTTTACAAACAAGTTTTGAGGAATATTTGTTTAGAGGTTACCTCATGCAAAGTCTTGGGATATTAACGAAGAATAGATGGATTCCTTTAGTCGTCACTTCAACTATTTTTGGCTTGATGCATATTTTTAACCCAGAAGTACAGGAATTAGGCTATGGCATCATGGTGTATTATATCGGCACAGGTTTCTTTTTAGGTATTTTAGCATTGATGGATGAAGGTCTGGAGCTTTCTTTAGGTTTTCATGCAGCAAATAATTTAGTTACGGCGTTATTAGTTACAGCAGATTGGACCGCTTTTCAAACAGATTCTATTTATAGAGATGTGTCAGAACCAGCATTGGGTTGGGACGTTTTTATACCTGTAATTATTATCTATCCTGCGCTTTTATTTATCTTTTCTAAAGTCTATAATTGGACCAACTGGAAAGAGAAATTAACAGGGAGCGTGTTAACGGAAGAGGCATTTTTAGCACAAGAAAATAATGAATTTGAATCATAAGTTTGTTCATCCAAATTTTAAGTTAAACGGAATTTCATTTTCATATGAAGCACTAAAAGAAGTAGCTTATTGCTTAATTAAAGAAGGGCTCCCGCATGAAAAACCAATAGGAAGTTTTCTTTTAGATTGGGTGAATGAGGATGAATCCTTGGCAGTTGCTACTTCCGGCTCCACAGGTGTACCCAAGATAATAAATCTAAGAAAACAACACATGGTAAATTCTGCTATGGCTACCGGTAGTTTTTTTGGTCTTGAAGGGGGTAATACCGCTTTACTTTGTTTGCCCGTTGATTTTATAGCAGGTAAAATGATGTTGGTGCGGGCTATGGTTCTAGGCTTGGCATTGGATTATGTGGCTCCAAATTCTAGTCCTTTAGAAAGTATTACTAAATCTTATGATTTTAGTGCGATGATACCTCTACAGTTAGAAAATTCCTTGCAACAACTAAAACAACTCAAACTATTAATTGTTGGTGGTGCTAAAATGTCAGAAGCATTAAAAGTCGCAGTGACTAACAGTGATTCTAAGGTGTACGAAACTTATGGAATGACGGAAACTATTACCCATGTTGCCCTCAAACCAGTTAACCATTTAGAAGCGTCCACCAATACTAATTTTACGGCATTACCCAAAGTAGAATTTAGTACAGATGCTAGAGGGTGTTTGGTTATTAATGCGCCCAATATTTCTGAGGAAGAAGTGGTAACAAATGATTTGGTAGCGTTAGTTTCTTCAACAGAATTTGAGTGGCTAGGCAGGCATGATGCTATAATTAATTCTGGGGGTGTTAAGTTGATTCCAGAAAAAATTGAAGCCAAAATTTCTAAAGTAATTGATGTTGATTTTTTCGTAGCAGGAATTTCTGATACGGTATTAGGCCAGAAATTAGTGCTGATAACCGAAGGGAATGTGGATAAGGCACAGTTATGGAACAGGCTTCAGAATTTGGAGACTTTAGACAAATTTGAAGTGCCTAAAGAAATTTATGCTGTAGAATCTTTTATCAAAACAGATAATGGAAAAATTCAGCGTACAAAAACAGTAGCCTTAATTTCTAAATAGTCTGGCTCACTCAAAAGTACACTTCCCTAAGTTAAGGTTTCTAATTGTCTTTTAGTGCAGTAAGTTTATAGGAACTTAAAACTAAAACGATGAAAAGTATTTTATTTGTACCAATTATTTTAATGACTTTAACTTTAAATGCACAAGTAATTTTAGATCCGGCTTCTGAAAATAACCTGGCAGCTATTTCTGGATTTTGTAACGCAACCGTGCAGATTTCAAACGGCCTAGTTCATGGTGTTGTAGAAGATAATTACCCGTTTAAGCTGTATGAGGTTAATAGCACACACTTACATAGCCAACAAGATTTCTATACCGCAATACAGCGGTCAGTGCCGGGAGTAAGTATCGCCAATACGCAGCTAGGACAAATTCCTGTAATTACTATGCGTGGTGATCGTAATACGGTAATAATTGTGGATGGTGTTCGTTATGATATTTCTATATTAAATACGCTTAACCCTCAAGATATAGAGCGCATTAGTGTGGCTACGAATAGTATTTCAAATAATTATTTGGAGTATACATCAAATTACAACGTGTTAGCTGATAGATTTTAATAAAGTGTCAGAAGACACTTTATTCTTTTTTTATATTTTGTATTTTCAGGCTTGTTTTTAAATCGACCACTATGAAAATAACCCTATTAAATTTTGCATTATTTTTTGCTGTATGTAGTTTTGCGCAACAAATTCTCCCAGAAGTAGAAAGAGCTACCGTAGTAGACGAAATTTTAGAAGAGCGTTTTAATGTTTTGCTTCCAGAATTAATGGATACAGCAGCTATTGATATGTGGATTGTAATGTCTCGGGAATATAATGAAGACCCAGTTATTAAAACGATGCTCCCTGCTACTTGGTTAAATGCGCGTAGAAGAACCATACTTCTTTTCTACAGGAACAAATCAAAAAATACTATTGAAAAATTAGCGGTGGCACGTTATGATGTGGGTAAAAGTATTATTTCTGCTTGGGATAAAGAAAAGCAACCAGACCAATGGAAAAGACTTATAGAATTAATTCAAGAGCGTAACCCCAATAAGATTGGGTTAAATTTCTCTAAAGATCATAATATCGCTGATGGTTTAGATAAAACAGATTATGACGAGTTCATGAGCTATTTACCTAAGAAAATGCATTCCAAAGTAAGCTCTGCAGAACAACTTGCAGTGCGTTGGATAGAAACGCGAACGCCACGTGAAATGGTTATTTACAATCAATTAGTAGACATAACTCATGATATTATTGCGGAGGCATTTTCAGAGAAGGTAATTACTCCAGGGGTTACGACCACAACAGAAGTGGAGTGGTGGATGCGTCAAAAGGTAACAGATTTAGGCTTGGAAACTTGGTTTCATCCTACGGTAGATGTGCAACGCAATAGTGAAAAATTAGTAGATCATTTGTATTCCTTTTCAGGCAGACCTGATGATCTTACTATTGTACCCGGAGATTTATTGCATTGCGATTTTGGCATTACGTATTTAAGGTTAAATACTGATTGTCAAGAATTGGCCTATGTGTTACGATCAGAAGAAAAAGAAGCGCCCAAGTTTTTGGTAGAAGGCCTAAAAGAAGGAAATAGCGTTCAAGATTTTCTGACAAATAATATGATTGCAGGGAGAACAGGAAATGAAATTTTAGCGAAATCATTACAGGAAGCTAAGGTTGCCGGTCTTAGGCCTTCAATTTATACACATCCTTTAGGTTTGTATGGTCATTCGGCAGGAACAACGATAGGCATGTGGGATGCTCAAGATGGGGTGATGAAAGATGATGGAGACAAATACCCTCTAAACAAAAATACCGTTTACGCTATAGAATTGAATACCACCATAACAGTTCCAGAATGGAACAGAGATATTCGTATTATGCTTGAAGAAGCAGGGTTCTATGGCGAAAACGGATTTAGATATGTGAATGGCAGACAAACGGAATTACTTCTTATTCCGCGTTTGAAAAATCATCAAGGGAATTAAACTTGAATAACGCCTAAATTAAAAGGTTTTTCTATGGGAGCATGATTCGCAGCATCAATTCCCATAGAAATCCATTTACGAGTATCTAACGGGTCAATAATACCATCGGTCCATAAACGCGATGCCGCATAATATGGAGAAACCTGATCATCATATCGGTTCTTTATCTTGCTAAATAATTCAGCCTCTTTCTCAGGAGTAATCTCTTCTCCTTTTTTCTTTAAAGAGGCTTTCTCTATTTGTAATAATACCTTAGCCGCAGAATTACCACTCATTACAGCTAGTTCAGCACTAGGCCATGCAGCAATTAATCGTGGGTCATAAGCTTTGCCGCACATTGCGTAATTACCAGCGCCGTAACTATTTCCAATAATAATCGTAAATTTTGGAACTACAGAATTACTCACAGCATTGACCATTTTTGCTCCATCTTTTATAATACCGCCATGTTCACTTTTGCTGCCTACCATAAAGCCGGTAACGTCTTGTAAAAAGACTAACGGAATTTTCTTTTGGTTGCAGTTGGCAATAAAACGGGTTGCCTTATCTGCAGAATCCGAATAAATTACGCCTCCAAATTGCATTTCTCCATTGGTAGTTTTTACCACCTTACGTTGGTTAGCTACAATACCCACAGCCCAACCATCAATGCGAGCATAACCTGTTAATATGGTTTTACCATACCCTTCTTTGTATTGTTCAAAATCAGAATCATCTACTAATCGTTTTATGATTTCAACCATATCATACTGGTCAGATCTTGATTTGGGTAAGATCCCGTATATGTCTTGCGGATTTTCTTTTGGTTTTTCAGCCTTTACTCTGTTATAACCAGCTTTATCAAAATCACCAATCTTACTCATGATGTTTTTAATAGTATCTAAGGCGTCAGCATCATCTTTAGATTTATAATCGGTTACACCACTTATCTCACAATGTGTAGTAGCACCACCCAATGTTTCATTATCAATACTTTCCCCAATAGCAGCTTTTACCAAATAACTTCCTGCTAAAAAGATGCTTGCTGTTTTATCTACAATTAGCGCTTCGTCACTCATTATTGGTAAATACGCACCACCGGCAACACAACTCCCCATTACAGCAGATATTTGTGTTATACCCATACTGCTCATCACTGCATTATTTCTAAAAATGCGCCCGAAATGCTCTTTGTCTGGGAAAATTTCATCTTGCAAGGGTAAATAGACACCTGCACTATCTACCAAGTAAATAATTGGTAATTTGTTTTCTATGGCAATTTCTTGAGCTCTTAAATTCTTTTTGGCAGTAATAGGAAACCAAGCTCCTGCTTTTACAGTAGCGTCATTGGCAACCACAATACATTGTTTGCCTTTTATATAACCAATTTTAACAACAACCCCTCCAGAAGGGCATCCGCCGTGCTCTTTATACATGCCGTCGCCAACAAATGCACCAATTTCTATAGCATCTGCTTTATCATCCAATAAATAATCAATACGCTCTCTGGCTGTCATTTTACCTTGAGCATGTTGTTTTTCAATTCTACTTTTGCCACCCCCTAATTTAACGGCAGTCAGTCTTTTTTTTAATGCTGATAAAAGTAATTTATTATGATCTTCGTTTTTATTGAAGTTGATATCCATACGTATTAAAATTTCTTTAATGGGTATAAATATAAGGAGTAATTATTGATTAACTTTGATAATATATAAAGAGAAAATGAAACAAAAACTACGTTGGGGAATAGTAGGATTGGGCAGTATTGCAAATCACTTTGTAAAAGATTTGGCTTTAGCTGAAGATTCTGAATTGGTAGCGGTAGCTTCCAGAAGTATTGAAAAAGCTGAGAAATTCTCAAAAATTTATGCCTCAAAATATGCATTTGGCAGTTATGAAGAGCTATTTAAATGCGCAGAAGTAGATGTGATCTATATTGCAACGCCACATTCTTTTCATGCTAAATTGGCTATTGCTGCTATGTATTATGGGAAGCATATTTTATGTGAGAAACCTTTAGGGGTGAATACGGAAGAGGTTACAAAAATGATTGCCGCCGCGAAAGAGAATAATGTTTTTTTGATGGAAGCGTTGTGGAGCCGTTTTAACCCTACAATCCAGAAAGTAACAGAATTAATTGCCGAAGGTGTTTTGGGGGCTATTAAATATATACATGCAGATTTTGCATTTCCAGCCTTGCATAGAGACGATGAGAATAGATTATTAAACCCAAACTTAGCGGGAGGTTCTTTGTTAGATATAGGGATTTATCCTGTTTTTTTGTCTTATTTAATATTAGGGAATCCGGAAGCTACTATGGCTTCTTCTAAATTTTATAAGACTGGAATAGAAATGCAAACAGCTATGATTCTTGATTATCCAGATGCTCAGGCTGTTTTATATAGTGGGTTAAATTCTAAATCGGAAATGAAAGCTGAAATTTCAGGAACCAAAGGAACCATTTTTATAAACCCGAAATGGCATGAAGCGCAAGGTTTTGAGTTGGAACTTAACGAAGAAATTACGAAATTTGATTTACCTACTAAGGGTAGGGGGTATTATTATGAGATTTTAGAAGTTCAAAAATGTTTAGCAAACGGAGCTATAGAAAGCACCAATTGGAGTCATGAGGATAGTATGAATTTAATAGGACTATTAGATGTCATAAGAGTAAAAGCGGGTATTGTTTTTCCTTTTGAAGAATAAAAGTTGCAGTTTCTAAATAGAAAACTCCTTAAAATAACGATATTTGACCCCACCAACGAACTAAAATTACAAGATATTATGGGAATGAATAAAAACACGGTACTCGCATGGGCTACTTTTATAATGATTTTTGTAGGATTATCTTTAATAGCTTTAGGAGCTTTTAGGTACTACGAGGTTGCAGGTTATGGGTTTGCAGCTGTTGGAATCGGATTTTTAGCAATTGCTTGGGTTTTTAATGCCTTAAAAGGAAGAGTTTAAATTTTACCACAAATTAAAGTACAAACAATTAAATATAGTTAAACACATATGTCTGACGATAAGAAAGTAATTTTCTCCATGTCTGGGGTTACAAAAACCTTTAAAACGGCAAATACTCCAGTATTAAAAAATATTTATCTAAGCTTTTTTTATGGCGCTAAAATCGGAATTTTAGGTCTTAACGGATCAGGTAAATCAACACTTCTAAAAATTATAGCTGGTGCCGATAAAAATTATCAAGGCGATGTTGTTTTTTCTCCAGGATACCGTGTAGGCTATCTAGAGCAAGAACCACAATTAGATGAAGAAAAGACGGTTCTAGAAATTGTAAAAGAAGGTGTAGCAGATACGGTCGCTATTCTTGATGAGTACAATAAGATAAATGATATGTTTGGATTGGAAGAAGTATATTCTGATGCAGATAAGATGGATAAGTTAATGGCGCGCCAAGCAGAATTACAAGATCAGATTGATGCTTCTAACGCTTGGGAACTAGATACAAAACTAGAAATTGCTATGGATGCTTTACGTACGCCAGAGCCAGATAAAAAAATAGGAGTATTATCTGGAGGAGAGCGTAGACGTGTTGCTTTGTGTCGCTTATTATTACAAGAACCTGAAATTTTATTATTAGATGAACCTACAAACCACTTGGATGCAGAATCTGTGCATTGGTTAGAACATCATTTAGCGGAATACAAGGGTACCGTTATTGCAGTAACGCATGATAGGTACTTTTTGGATAATGTTGCAGGCTGGATTTTAGAATTGGATAGAGGTGAAGGTATTCCTTGGAAAGGGAACTATTCTAGCTGGTTAGATCAGAAATCTAAACGTATGGCAGATGAAAGTAAAGTAGCTTCTAAACGCCAAAAGACTTTAGAGCGAGAATTAGAATGGGTACGCCAAGGTGCAAAAGGACGTCAAACAAAGCAAAAAGCGCGTTTGAATAACTATGATAAGTTAATGAGTCAAGATCAAAAACAACTTGATGAAAAACTAGAAATTTACATTCCTAACGGACCTCGTTTAGGTACGAATGTAATTGAAGCTATTGGTGTAAGTAAGGCGTACGGGGATAAGCTGTTATATGAAGATCTTAATTTTAAACTTCCGCAAGCAGGTATTGTAGGTGTTATTGGTCCAAACGGTGCGGGTAAAACAACCATTTTTAGAATGGTTATGGGAGAAGAGAATGCGGATAAGGGAGAATTTGTAGTGGGTGAAACTGCTAAAATTGCCTATGTAGATCAGAGTCACTCTAATATAGATCCAGAAAAAACTATTTGGCAAAACTTTAGTGACGAACAAGAAATGATTATGATGGGTGGCCGTCAAGTAAATTCACGTGCGTACCTAAGTAGATTTAACTTTTCAGGAAGTGAACAAAATAAAAAAGTGAACATGTTGTCTGGAGGTGAACGTAACCGTTTACACTTAGCCATGACATTGAAAGAAGAAGGCAATGTACTTCTTTTGGATGAGCCTACGAATGATCTTGATGTAAACACCTTAAGAGCTTTGGAAGAAGGTTTAGAGAATTTTGCAGGTTGTGCGGTAGTTATTTCTCACGACCGTTGGTTCTTAGATCGTATTTGCACCCACATTTTAGCTTTTGAAGGAGATTCTCAGGTATATTTCTTTGAAGGATCATTTTCTGATTATGAAGAGAACAAGAAGAAGCGTTTGGGTGGCGATTTAATGCCGAAACGTATCAAGTATAAAAAACTGATTCGATAAGTACCGAATTGTTTGACTACAATAAAAAGGCCTTCCACATTTGGAAGGCCTTTTTATTTTGATACTTTATAAACCGTTATAATTGATTATCGCTATCTATTAAAAATTCAATTGTATTGATAGATTTGTAAGATGAACTTCTATAAGCTGAGATATATAATCAATGTAATTACTACGATGCCTAGAATATTTTCTTTTGCTTTAGGCTTATTAATAATCCATCTTCGGGTACCAATCCAACTGAATTACTTCAATAGTTGGGTCACCTTCATTGACTAATTTTCTAAATTTAACAACATCACTCACGTCTGGTTTTCCTCTATAATGATATGGGTATACTTGTTTTGGTTTAAATGCTAAAACAGCACTAGCGGCACTTTCTTCCGTCATCGTATAGGGTAGGTTCATACAAATGAAGGCTTTGTCAATATTTTTTAAGGCACGCATTTCTGGTATGTCTTCGGTATCTCCTGAGAAATAAATGCGCTCATCACCTTTACTTAATACATAACCGTTTCCTCTTCCTTTGGTGTGGAATTGTAAAGCTTCTTCTCTGAGGTTGTACATCGGTATAGCTTCTATCGAAATACCGTCAAATTCTTGTGTAGCTCCATTGGCCAAAATATGTAGCTGAGCAGTATATTTTTCTGGTAATTTGTCTGCTACAGCCTGTGGAACTATTATTTTAGTAGTAGAAAGGTCTAAAGAATCTAGAGTTTCAACACTTAAATGATCCCCATGTATATCTGTAATCAGCAGAAGATTTGGATTCTTTTGATCATTATAGGCAGCTGCTCCTCCAACGGGATCAATATATATGGTGGTTTCTCCCCATTGTACAACAGCAGAAGCATGTTCTATGGGTGTTACATTTATAAGCTCCTTGGTTGTTGCTATTGTTTCTGTAACTTCAGGTGACGTTTCTGATATAGGCTCTTTCTTTTCATTCTCTTTACAAGCTATTGCTAAAATTCCTAAGAGACTTAGGGTAACTAACTTTTTCATAGGTGTTTTATTTTAATTGTAATTCCATTTTAATATCACTTCGTTCATACGGTAAGTCCTTTTCAATAGGAACTTTTTCGAAATTATATTTTTCATAAAGGTAAAGGGCGTGTGGCAATTTTGTACTTGAATACAATATAATTTTATCCCAATTGCTTTCCTTTCCAAAAGCTATAGCAAATTTTAAAAGCTCTTGTCCAATTTTTAGTCCTTGGTATTTTTCACTAACCGCCATCTTTCCTAACTCAAAAGTGCTAGCACTAATCTTAAGGAACGAAAAACAGCCAACGATTTTTCCTTCATACTTTGCAAAGAAAATGTGACCATCTTTTTTCAAAATAGTGTTTTCGCAATCATTAAGTAGTTCTTTATCTTTTTCTTCTACATAAAAATATTTTTTTAACCATTCTACATTCAAATCGTGAAAGGCTTTGGAATGTATTGGTTCATAGGGTATTATAGTAATTGCCATATTTTATTGTTTTAAAACAGCTTAAAATTAAGGCATTTGAGAACTATTTTTTGCCTAAAAAATCTAAAAATAAGTTTAAAACGTATATATTTCTGATACAAACAAACGCCCTCGTAAGAGGAAAACTAAAAAGAACTTTAATTTTTTAAATTATGGCAGAAACAAAAAGTAACAATGGATTAAAAGTAATAGCTGGTCTATTACTAGTATTGTTGGTTGGATTGGTAATTTATACCGTGAGTCTTTATAAAGAAAAACAAGACAACACAGACAAGCTTAGCAAAGAAAAAGAATTAGTTGTTGAAGATTTAACAAGCTTACGTTCTGAATATGACAAAGCAATTTTAGAAAGTAATGCAACTAATGAAGAGTTAGTTAGTGCTAGAGATAATATTGCAAAATATATAGATTCTGTAAAAACGATGAAACTTGACATTTCTGCTTTGGGAAAATACAGAAGACAAGTGAGTATTTTAACTAAAGAAAGACAACAATTAATCAGAAAAGTAGATTCGCTTACACGTTCTAACGGAAGATTAGTAATGGAAAGAGATAGTACTTTCACAGAATTAGAAAAGCAAACAGTTTTCAACGATTCTTTAGTAGTTCAAAATACACAATTAGCAAATGTTGTTGAAAGAGGTTCAGCATTAAACATTTCTAAATTAGCTGTAGACGCAGTAAAAGAGCGTAACAGCGGTAAATTAGTATCTACTTCTAGAGCAGGTGCAACAGATAAATTTAAAGTTTGTTTTACATTAACAAACAATACTATTGCTCAAGCAGGTGATAAAGCTTTCTATATCGAAGTTTTAGATCCTCAAGGAAATGTATTAGGAGAGAGTTTTACTAAAACTAGTGATGCTGGAGCTTCTGTAACGTACAGTAAAGCAACTTCTTTCTACTATGAGAACAAAGCTTTAGATGTTTGTGATTATATCAATAAACCATCAGGTGATTTCCAAAAAGGAAACTATATGGTTAATGTTTATGATAACAAGCTTAAGTTGTTAGGAACTAGTAAGTTCACTTTAAAATAGTCTTAGACTAACCATTAACAAAAAAGGGGTAATCTTATTAAAGATTACCCCTTTCTTTTATAGACTATATTTCTTAGCTACTATTTTAATGTTCCAACCATTTCTTCTGGTTTTACCCAATCATCATAGTCTTCAGCAGATACATAACCTAAATTAACGGCTTCTTCTTTTAGGGTCGTTCCGTTTTTATGAGCTGTGTTCGCAATTTCAGCAGCTTTGTAATAGCCAATTTTAGTATTTAAGGCTGTAACCAACATTAATGAATTATTAAGTAATTGCTTAATAACTTCATGATTCGGCTCAATACCTACCGCACAATTTTCTTCAAAACTTACACAAGCATCTCCGATTAATTCGGCAGATTGTAAAATATTTGCAGCCATCATAGGTTTAAAAACATTAAGTTCATAATGTCCTTGAGTACCACCAACACTAATAGCAACATCGTTACCCATAACTTGTGCACAAACCATAGTTAACGCCTCACATTGTGTAGGGTTTACTTTTCCGGGCATAATAGAACTTCCTGGTTCATTAGCAGGGATAATGATTTCTCCAATACCTGAACGTGGTCCTGATGCCATCATTCTAATATCGTTAGCAATTTTGTTTAAAGAAACAGCTAATTGTTTTAAGGCACCATGGCTTTCAACAATAGCATCATGTGCAGCTAGAGCCTCAAATTTATTTTCAGCAGTTACAAAAGGTAACCCTGTAAATTCAGCTATAAAATCTGCCACCATCACATCATATCCTTCTGGAGTATTTAAACCAGTACCTACAGCAGTTCCTCCAAGAGCAAGTTCTGCTAAATGTGGTAATGTATTTTTTAATGCTTTTAATCCGTGATCTAATTGAGATACATATCCAGAAAATTCTTGTCCTAAGGTGAGGGGGGTAGCATCCATTAAATGGGTACGTCCAATTTTCACAACATTTTTAAATTCGATAGTTTTTTTATGTAACGTATCTCTTAATTGTGTAACTCCAGGAATAGTAACCTCAACTATTTTCTTGTAAGCGGCAATATGCATCCCGGTAGGAAACGTATCATTAGAAGATTGAGATTTGTTGACATCGTCATTAGGTTGTATTACCTTATCGCCTTCACCTATAACCTTACCAGCAAGTTCTTGAGCTCTATTGGCGATAACTTCATTAACGTTCATATTACTTTGGGTACCAGAACCTGTTTGCCAAATAACTAAAGGAAATTGATCGTCATGTTTCTTAGATAGAATTTCATCACACACTTTTGCGATTAAATCTCTTTTTTCTTCCGAAAGAACACCTAATTTATGATTGGCGTAGGCAGCAGCTTTTTTTAAATAAGCAAAACCATAGACAATATCTAATGGCATAGAGCCTACAGGACCTATCTTAAAGTTGTTTCTTGAGCGTTGTGTTTGCGCGCCCCAGTATTTGTCAGAAGGGACTTCTACATTACCCATCGTATCTTTTTCTATTCTATAACTCATAAGAAATTTATTAAAGTATAGTACAAAGATATTGTATTGTGATTTTTTTTTGGAGTCTCTAGAAATTTTTTATAGATTTTTTTTAAATTCATTTGTACTATTCATCATTTTCAAAGTATCTTTGTAATAATAAAAATTAATAGCATGTTTGAATTTGACCAATATTTAGGTTTTTTAGCGTTTTTAACCATTTTAACAATCGGTTTTTGGCTAATGATTTTCTTATTAACTTTTGTAATACCTTACTGGTTAGGAGGAAATCTTATAGAATTTTTCAAAGAAAAGCGTGATGCTAGAAAAGCGAAATTAAACAACGAGGAATAAGAGACTTTAATTCGTTTCTACATTCTTAGTTTATACTATAAAAAAAAGAAGCCATTTGGCTTCTTTTTTTGTTTCTATTGGTGCGTTGATTTTTAAAATTCATCCCCACCATCATCATCATTTCTTTGTTGTCCTCTTTGTTTCGTTTTTCCTTTTGGTTGATTGAATCTATACACCAAACCAAGTGTAATTTGTCTTCTTCTCCATTGAAACTCACTCTCTGAAGTGAAAAATTCTGTTTCTGTGAAAGATCTTCTTTTAGCAGAATTGAATAAGTCACTTACGTTAAAGGATAGTGTTCCATTATCTCCAAATACATCTTTACTAAAGGCCAGACTTACAAAAGTCATGCTTTTGCTTTCTGTTTGAGAATTCTCTGATGGGCCTCTGTAAAACACATTGGTTTGCCAATCAATACTAGCCGGTAATGATACTTTAGAACTGAATCTAGAAAACCAACTTGTATTTTTAGCACCATAATCTACCTCATTAAAAATTCCTTCTGTTTCAAATTGAAAGAAATTGAAGCTTCCGTTTAGACGCAACCATTTTGCAGGATTATACAAGATTCCTAATTCAGCACCAATACGCTGGTTAGAAGATAAATTAATAGGTAATGATCTTATGATGCTAATACCATCAGAAGTAAGCTCACCGGTCTCCTCTTGGATTCTTTCAAATGAATTGGTTTCTTTTTGATAATAAATAGAAGAAGTTAAGGTTAATTTTTTCCATCGCTTTAAGTATCCTAAATCAAATGCATTCGCATAAGCTGGATCTAAATCTGGATTTCCTTGAAATACATTTGTTCTACTAGATCTTGATGGGAAAGGGTTGATATAACGGCCTCTTGGTCTGTTAATTCTTCTATTGTACCCTAAAGAGATGCTTTCCATATCACTTAATTCAAAGATTAAGTTTACAGTAGGGAAGAGGCCTAAGTAGTTTTTGTCAAAATTTAAATCTATCTCAGATCCTAGAACTTCTTGTAACGCTTCTTCATCGTATTCAGAATCTACCTTACCCTTTAATTGGGTGTTTTCTAATCGTAAACCTAAAAGGAAAGAGAACTGGCCATATTTATTACCATATTGAGAGTAAAAGGCATTTATATTTTCGTCATAAGTAAACTTATTTGTCAAATCTAAATTGGTAGCAAATTGATTGGTCCCTTGATTTAATGTGTCTAATTGATAATCTGTAATGCTTTGTTCAAAATTTCCACGATAACCAGCTTCAAATTGAGCATCGCCCATTGGAAGTACATAATCTACCTGAAATAAGTATTCATTCTGAGTTTCATCTTCGTAAATATTTTCTCTAGCTAAGAGCGCTGTATCAGGGATAGTATTGTTTTCTACTATGGTGGTCAAGATATCCTCAACATCATAAGAATATTGAAAATCTGAAGTTAACTTATGCCCTTTGTCATTAAAGTTATTAGTATAGTTTAAGGACACTTGATAACTTTTATCATCTTGGCCTTCATCTTCCGTACGGAAAGTTTCATTTGTCACTGTAGTGCCTTCATAACGCTGACTTTCGTTTTCTGTAATATCAGATTCATCAGAAAAACGCCCAAAAACGCTAGCCGTTATAGATGATTTTTCGGTCAAGAAATATTCAAGTCCTATGTTGGCATTGAAAGATTTATCTTTTCTAGTGATATCTCTATCTTCAAAAATGCGATCATAATCGCCCGTCGTGTAGGTGTTATCAAAATAGGCATTACCCGGAGAAGTACGGTACGAATATCCTAAAGTATTAAAAATATTGAACTTGTCCGTACGTAAGTTTAAATTACTACTAATTTGACTAGAAGTAGGGTGGCCTATAGTCGTGTTTATAGAGCCGTTAAATCCTAAAGTTTTTTCTTTTCGTAAAATGATGTTTAAAATACCTGCGGTACCTTCAGCATCATATCTAGCAGATGGGCTTGTAATTACTTCTACTTTTTCAATAGCGTCTGCAGGAAGTTGACGTAAGGCATCTGTAGAACCAAAACCAGCCATGGCAGAAGGTTTTCCATTGATTAAGATTCTAACATTTTCATTACCTCTTAAGCTAATAGCTCCATCTACATCTACAGTCACTGAGGGTACGTTATTAAGCGCATCACTAACATTAGCGCCGCTTGTGGTAAGATCTTTACCTATGTTATATACTTTTTTGTCCAAACGAACCTCAACAGTAGTTTTTTCAGCAACCACTTCAACACCTTCTAATTGAGAAACATCAGGATTTAGTTTAATAGTTCCTAAATTTATAGACTTTGAAAGCGTTTGATTGGGGAGTCTATAGGTCTTGTATCCTATATATTCAATACTTACATTGTATTTTCCAGGTAGTGCTTCTACCTCGTATTTTCCAGATTCATTAGTAATACCACCAGAAATTTTGCTAGGATCTTCTACGCTCTGTAGTACAAGTGTAGCGTATTCTAAAGGTTGTCCTGTATCTTGTTCTACTACAGTTCCTGATATTTTAATGGGGTTTTGCTCTTGCGGTCGCTGAGCGGTTAAGCTAAATAATGATAGTAGTAGGGTAATTGGTAGTAGTAGTTTCATGCTTTTTTTTAGTTAATCTTTGTTCTTCTTTTTTTTCTTTTTTTTCTTTTTTGTTTTGAATCTGTCTTTTTGTAATTTTTCGAAAGCTTCATATTTATCTTCCGGCAAGCCTGCTCTTAATTCTTCTTCTTGCTCTTTTACAATTTTTTCCATGGCCTCTCTTGTTTTTTCAGGAGCCAATTTTAAAATTTGTAATTCAATACGTTTCTGCACACTTTTGGTTAAAATACTTCTAACAATAGCTTCTTCAAAAGGATTTAGTCCTACAGATTCCGTGATGTTAGGCATTTCATTATCAACAATCTCTTCTGCAGTCAAAGCTTTTGGCTCTTCTTGTGGCGTTTGCGCTTGCGGTATAGAGTTTCGTTGTCTACCATAACCGTTTCCGCTACCGTTTCCATAACCATTACCGTACTGAGCATTCACCTCTACAGATGATACAACTAGTGCTAAAATTGCAATAAAAGAGTTTAAAAATATTTTCATGGTTAATAATATTATAAGATTATAAAACTAAAATAAGGTTTAAATGAACTTGGTTAAAAGTTTGTTAAAATGATTTAACCAAGTTTTATGCCAAAAAATAGCAAATTATATAATAGATTGAATAGAAGAAGAAGGGCGTCCAATTACGGCTTTACTACCATTTACAATAATTGGTCGTTCTATGAGCTTTGGGTTTGCAACCATAGCTTTTATCACTGCTTCTTCGGATATTACTTTTCCTTTAAATTCTTCTTTCCAAATTTTCTCATTTTTCCGAACTAAATCAATAGCAGGAATACCTAGAAGCTTTACAATTTCTGTAAGCTCTTTTTCTGTCATTGGTTTTTCTAGATACTTCACTATTTCAAAATCTTTGTTAGAGTTCTCTAGAACAGCTAAACCCTCTCTAGATTTTGAACATCGGGGATTATGATATATTTTAATCATTATTTTTTCAATTAAAAGGTTATTCTTCGTCTTTCTGGCCCATCATCATTAGAAAAGCTTTTAAAAACGTATCAATGTTACCATCCATCACAGCATCAACGTTTCCTGTTTCGGCACCTGTGCGCACATCTTTGACCAATTTATAAGGATGCATGACATAGTTTCTAATTTGGGAACCCCATTCAATCTTCATTTTAGTAGATTCAATTTCTTGGCGCGCTTCCATCTTTTTACGTAATTCTATTTCATAAAGCTGTGACTTAAGCATTTTTAATGCTGTAGCTCTATTATCATGTTGCGAACGAGAGTCTGAACACGAAATTTGAATTCCACTTGGTTTATGCGTCAATTGAACTTTTGTCTCTACCTTGTTAACGTTTTGCCCTCCAGCACCAGAAGATCTTGCTGTTGTAATTTCAATATCAGCAGGATTAATATCTATCTCTATACTATCATCTACTAAAGGATACACATAGACAGAGGCGAAAGAAGTATGGCGTTTCGCATTACTATCAAAAGGAGAGATCCGTACCAATCTATGCACGCCATTTTCACCTTTTAACCAGCCAAAAGCAAATTCCCCATCAATTTCTAGAGTTACTGTTTTAATACCAGCGACATCTCCTTCTTGGTAATTAAGTTCTTTTATTTTGAAGCCGTTTTTTTCACTCCACATCATATACATCCGCATTAACATAGCGGCCCAATCACAACTTTCGGTACCTCCCGCACCGGCTGTAATTTGTAGAATAGCTGGAAGCTCATCACCTTCCTCAGAAAGCATGTTCTTAAACTCTAAACTCTCTAGCGTATCTAAGGTCTTTAAATAATGTTTTTCTACCTCTTCTTCTGTAATAGCACCTTCTTTTTGAAATTCTATTAGCACTTCAAGATCGGTCACTAAAGCTTCTGCGGTGTTGTAATCATCGACCCATTTTTTCTTAGATTGAATAAACTTCATATGTTCCTGAGCTTTTTGAGGATTATCCCAAAAGTCCGGTGCTAATGTTTTTTCTTGTTCATTCTCTATCTCTATTAGTTTGGTATCAACGTCAAAGATACCTCCTTAACGCACCAAGGCGATCTAAAAGACCTTTGTATTGGTCTGTAGTAATTATCATTATCTATTTTATTTAAAGCAAAAATAAGCTTCTTTTTATAGCTATTCTCTACTAAAGATAAAAAAGATGTCTTACTGTTGTTGACTAATTACTTGAACGGAATATTGGGTTTCATTTTGCCCTTGGCTATATACAATTCCTTTTAAAGGGGCGCAATCTTGGTAGTCTTTCCCATGACAAACTTTAATGTGATTAGATGCCACGAGCAAATTATTGGTGGGATCAAAACCTACCCAGCCTATATTAGGAATATAGGCTTCAGCCCAAGCATGCATTTGAGAATCGCCAAAATATCCATTTCCTTGGTGCAAGTAACCCGATACATACCTTGTAGGTATCTTATAATCACGCGCAATGGCGCAAAATAAATGCGTAAAATCTTGGCAAACACCGTGTCTTTTGGTGATGACCTTGTCAAGTGTGGTATTCACATCGGTAACATCAACTTTAAAATAAATAGATTGATACGTCCAAGTATTTAAAGCTTGTAAATTATCAAATATTGATAGCGTATCATCCAATTGATATAACCCTACACTGCTATCGGGTAAAGTTGTAAAAGAGGTGTTTTTTAAAAATTGATCAAAATCTACTTTGAAATTTAATGAATTTAGCTTCAGATAATCCTCTTTTATATTTTGTGAAGGATTAAATTCAAAGGGGTTGGCATCTTTTTTTAAAACTTTAAACTCAGCGTTAAAAGTAATTTGGTTGAATTTTTTTCTAGGGTTTACTCTTATCGTATTAAAACCATAACCATTCACTGAAAACTCATTGATTGCTGCCAAAGAATTGTTGAAGTCTGTAGTGATAAAATCTTGAGATTCATTGGTCTCTGGGATAATTAAAAATTGCCAATGAGCACTGTGTACTTTATTTTCATAAGTATTGGTAGTATTGTACCTAATGATGTATTCTAGTGGCATAATTTTGAGAAATTTAGCCTAAGTTAAAGCCGTATACTAAGTTTAATAATTAAAAAATTCTTTTTCCATTTTTAAACTTATTTCAGATAAATTATTTAAAATATTTTCAATAAATGCTTGAATATTACACTCAATTTCTTCGATGTGTTTATATTGAATCTCTGAACGTACCTTGCCGATTAAGAAAGCGGTAGCGTTTTTATTATAGTTCGTAGAGGTATCTAAAACTTTAATATGCCTATAAACCTGATTTAAACTATTCATTATAGAACGGGGGCAGTTTGGATTTAGAATTAGAAACTCTAAGGTTGAAACACTCGTAGGGGTTTTTTTGTAATGCCTTCTCATCATATCGTAAGATTCCGCACATTTCAACAGGGTGGTCCACTCAAAACTTTTACTAAAATTGTCTCCGTAGCCGCCTTGAGAGTTTAGAGCGTCGTTGTATTTTGCATTTATTATTCGGATTACTTGGGTAGCCCGCTCCATATTTATTCCTAACATAATAATTGCATATACTGGGTCATGTAATAAAGTACCTCGTATTTTACCTCTTAAAATATCGGTCATCTCAGTGATATGTAATGTAAAATCATGTAAGCCATTTTTTACGAATATCGCGGCGTCATAATTTAGAATAAAATGGTAAAACTTATTTATAGCCTCATACAATTCTGTAGATATTAGGTCTCTAGCGCTATTGGCATTTTCACGTGCTAATTTTACATTATTAATAATGGAATAGGGGGTGTTAGGATCAACTCCAATTTTATATAAAACATTTTCTTCTGAAAGCTGTTTGCCGTCATCTACTTCAGGATCTCCTGCCATAAATAACATGGATCTCAAAACAAATTGTCTTGATTGCGAAAGTTGGTTTGGCGCATCAAGGGAAGAAAAATAATTTACATTAAGGTAGCGGGCAATATGTTCTGAACGTTCTATATATCGACCCATCCAGAATAGGTTGTTAGCGACTCTTGCAAGCATATGTTATATGTTTTTTAGAACCCAAGTGTCCTTGGATCCACCCCCTTGGGATGAGTTTACAATTAGATTTCCTTTTTGAAGAGCAACTCTCGTTAGACCGCCTTTGAGTACAAATTCTTTGTCTTTGCCTAGCACTGTAAATGTTCTTAAATCAACATGTCGTTGTTCAAATTCTTCCGTTTCATCAATATATGTGGGGTGAACAGAAAGCGACATGATAGGTTGTGCTACATATTTTCTAGGGCTCTCCATTATTTGCTCTTTGACTAGTTCAATTTCTGATGTAGATAAGCGATTACCAATAGATATTCCGTATCCCCCAGCTTCATCGACAGGTTTAATGACTAGTTCATGTATATGTTCTAGGACATATTTTAGTTCTTCTGGTCTCGAACAATGATAGGTATGTACATTATTTAAAATTGGTTCTTCGTCTAAATAGTATTTTATAATTTGAGGCATATAGGTATAAACGGCTTTGTCATCGGCAACTCCTGTTCCTGGTGCATTCGTCAAAGTTACATTCCCCTTTTTATAAGCAGCAAATAAGCCAGGAACGCCAATGGCAGAATCTGACCTAAATTCTAATGGGTCTAAGAATTGATCATCAATTCTCCTGTAGATTATATCTACTTTAACAGGACCCTTAATAGTTTTCATATAGACAAAATCATTCTCTACAAACAAATCCCGTCCTTCTACTAGTTCAACCCCCATTGTTTTTGCTAAATAAGAATGCTCATAAAATGCAGAGTTATACATTCCTGGAGTAATGACTACACAGTTTGGGATATCCACTCCTTGCGGTTTTACACTTTCGAGGAGATCTAATAAATTTTCGGCGTAATTGGTTACAGAATAGGTTTGATAATGGTTGAAAACACCAAAAAGAGCACGTTTTAAAGCTGTTCTATTACAAATAACATAACTAACACCCGATGGACAACGGATATTATCTTCTAAAACATAGTATTTCCCGTCGTTATGTTTAATCACGTCTATACCAGAAATATGGTTGTAGATACCACCAGGAGGATCTACACCATTCATTTGATCTAAATAGTTAGCAGAGGAGCTAATCAAATCCATGGGAACAATACCATCTCGGATGATGTTTTTGTCGTGGTAAATATCCCATAAAAACAGATTTAAGGCTTTACTGCGTTGTATGGATCCTTTTTCTATTATTTCCCATTCTTCAGGGTCAATAATTCTTGGGAAAAGATCAAAAGGAAAAATTTTCTCTTTAGTTTCTTTATCTCCATATACTTGAAAAGTTATACCTTGATTGAAAAAAGAAGATTTTGCTTTTGAATTTAGCTTGACATAATCTTCAATAGAATGTTCTCCATACAGATTAAATAATTTTTGATATACTTGCTTAATAGCTCCTCCTTCGTCAAAAATTTCATCATACAATTGACTATCTCGTTGGTACGAAGAAAATATTTTATTTTCAATATTTGTCATAGGGTTAGAGTTTTAGTTAAGGTACTGGTTTTCATTAAATTCAGGAGTGGTAAATTGATAATAAACACGCTGTATTTTACTATTCAAATAAAAATAAATACTAAAAATTAACAAATTGCTTAATTTCCTATTTTAGGGCTATTTGGTTACCCATTCCATTGTTTTTTTATAGCTTTAAAAGCTAAAACCATCTGAAATGATATCGAAGAAATTACCCCTCCTAATTTTATTATTAACTACACTATCCATTACAGCACAGCTCGCAGAGAAACAAAAGAGTTTTCAGAAATTTAGAGGGCTGTTTAATTTCTCTTATGATAGTCAAAATGATAAAGTGTACTTAGAGGTAAACGAACTGAATAAAGAATTTTTATATGTTTATGCCTTAAGTAATGGAATAGGAAGTAATGATATTGGTTTAGACCGTGGACAGTTGGGAAATGAGCAAGTGGTTTATTTTAAAAAAGCAGGAAACAAATTGTTATTAATTCAGCCTAACTTAAAATATAGAGCTTTAACGGATAATGTTTTGGAGAAAAAATCGGTAACGCAGGCTTTTGCCACTTCTGTCTTATTTGGTTTTAAAATTGAAGAAGAGAAAAATGGTGTTTATGTGATTGATATTACGGATTTTCTAATGCAAGATACTCATGGAGTGTCTAGTAGATTAAAGAGAGCACAACAAGGATCATATAGCCTGGATAAAAGTAAGAGTGCATTTAATTTAGAACGTACAAAAGCATTTCCTAATAATGTGGAGTTAGACGTGATATTAACTTTCAAAGGTGATGCTAAAGGGTCAGAATTAAGAAGCGTGGTTCCTAATGCAGATTTAGTTACTGTAGCGCAGCACCATTCTTTTATAGCATTGCCGGATGATAATTTTAAAAAGAGAGTTTATGATCCTAGAAGTGGTTCTTACCCTTTTTCTTATTATGATTACGCTACTCCGGTTCAGGAGTCCATTTTAAAACAATTTATTAGAAGACATCGTTTGGAAAAGAAAAATCCTCAGGCAGAAATTAGTGAGGCGGTTGCACCTATTGTCTATTATTTAGATAATGGAACCCCTGAGCCCGTAAGAAGTGCTTTATTAGAAGGAGGAAAATGGTGGAATCAAGCATTTGAAGCTATTGGTTATAAAGATGCATTTCAATTAAAAATGTTACCAGCAGATGCAGATCCTTTAGATGCCAGATATAATGTGATACAATGGGTGCACCGTTCTACAAGAGGGTGGAGTTATGGGAGTAGTATTACGGATCCCAGAACGGGAGAGATTATAAAAGGACATGTAAGTTTGGGTAGCTTACGTATCCGTCAAGATTTTTTGATTGCGCAAGCATTGATGGATAAACCTTTCGAAACGCGAGATGATAACTATCAACCAATGTTAGCACTAGCCCTGGCTAGAATACGCCAACTATCAGCACATGAAATTGGGCACACCCTAGGATTTGCACATAATTTTGCAGCAAGTACCAATATGAATGCTTCAGTGATGGATTATCCACATCCTAAGTTTAACATTAAGAAAGGTAAGATAGATTTTTCAGAAGCATATGTAAGCGGAATTGGAGCTTGGGATAAAGTAAGCGTAGCGTATTCTTATTCAGATTTTACCGAAGGAGAAAATGAATCACAAGAATTAAATGCCATTCTAGAAGCGGCACAAAATAAAGGATTGAGGTATAGTACAGATCAAGATGCCAGACCTAAAGGGGTTACCAATGCATTGAGTCATTTGTGGGACAATGGGAGCAGTCCTTCAGAAGAGTTAGATCATGTTTTAAAAGTTAGAGCCTTAGGTATTGACAATTTTTCGGTGGATAATATAAAGACAGGAGAAACCTACTCTACTTTAGAAGATGTTTTTGTGCCTTTATACTTTTTTCATAGGTACCAGATAGAAGCAGCTTCTAAAGTAATTGGAGGAATAGATTTTAATTATGCGGTTAAAGGTGATGGGCAAATGGTAGTAAGAGCGCTAGATGCTAAATTGCAGAGAGAAGCCTTGAAGAGTGTTCTTAAAACACTAGATGCTACGGTAATTGCTATTCCTCAAGAAAAGTTAGCCTTATTCCCACCTAGGGCGTTTGGTAATTCTAGATCTAGAGAGTCTTTTGAAAGTAAAACGGGAATTGCCTTTGATCCTATTTCGGCGGCAGAAACAGCAGCAGACGTTACCTTAGGCTTTTTATTGCATCCTGAAAGAGCGTCAATACTAGTGGCGCAAAAAAGCATAGATAGTAAAAACTTAGGTTTGGAGCAGGTGTTAGATCAAGTAATCGCGGCGACCTTTGAAAATAGTAGTAAGGACGCTTACTTGTCTGAGGTACAGAAAGCAATTAATTATAGGGTGTTGTATTATTTGATGAATTTAGCACATTCAGAAAACGTACATGGTCAAGTAAATGCTATAGCACGGTTAAGCCTAAATAATTTGAAGCATACATACCAGCAGAAGAATGATGCTTTTTCTTTTGAATTGGTTCATAGGATTAAACAGTTTCAAGAACATCCAGAACAGTTTAAGTTACTCCCTGCTGAAAAAATCCCTGATGGGTCTCCTATTGGTATGGATTGTTATTAAATGAGGTTAAAAACACCCTTCTATATTTGATTAATTAATTTATATGCAATAGGTTTATTGCTTTAAATAACAATACGTGCTATCCATGAAAATAAATTTAATTAGTGATACGGTTACAAAACCAACTCCAGGAATGTTGGAGGCTATGTTTTCGGCAGAAGTAGGAGATGATGTTTTTAAAGAGGACCCTTCTGTAAATGCTTTAGAAGAGAAAGTGGCTAAAATGTTTCATAAAGAGGTTGCTTTGTTTTTTCCTAGTGGCACTATGGCCAATCAGGCAGCTATAAAATTACATACGCAACCTGCAGACCAACTAATTTGTGATAAATATGCTCATGTCTATAATTATGAAGGAGGAGGGATTAGTTTTAATAGCGGGGTCTCTTGTAAATTAGTAGATGGTAATAGAGGTATGATGACTGCACTACAGGTAGCAGAGGCTATAAATCCGCCCGACTTTTATCATAGTCCACTTACCACATTGGTAAGTATAGAGAATACTACAAATAAAGGTGGAGGTGCTTGTTGGGATTTTGAAGAGCTAAAAAAAATACAAGCAGTTTGCAAAGCACATCATTTAGGTTACCATTTAGATGGCGCGCGTTTATGGAACGCAATGGTGGCAAAAAATGAAACACCACAACAATATGGTGAGCTCTTTGATACCATAAGTGTATGTTTTAGTAAAGGCTTAGGATGTCCTGTTGGATCTGTTTTGGTTGGGAATAAAGATATAATGCAAAAGGCAATCAGAATCCGTAAACTATTAGGCGGCGGAATGCGTCAGGCGGGGTATTTAGCAGCAGCTGCTACCTACGCTTTGGACCACCATGTAGATAGATTAGCGGAAGATCATAGGAGGGCTAAAGAAATAGGGGAGCTCTTAATGCGATTAGCTTTTATACAAAAAGTAGAACCTATAGAAACAAATATTATCATCTTTGAAATAAATGAATCCTTATTAAGTGCAGAACGTTTCTTAGAAAAATTAAAGGCAAATAATGTTCATATCATAGGAATGGGGCAAGGTAAACTGCGTATCGTAACCCATTTAGATTATACAGAAGAAATGCATGAAGCATTTCTATCCATCTTAAATAAAATATAGCTTACGGTTTTAAAGTGGTATTAGGGCCTACAATGTTTCTAAGGTTCTTAATACCATTTTCCATTCCGGCCTCTGAGGTATATAGCTTAGAATTTCCTACAACGTTCCCTTGGTCATCCTTTAGCATAAATAAAAACTCGCCTTTGTAGTTCGTCTTTCGTTCAAAGAGTAAAGGTTTAGTAACTAATATTGTTAGGTTTGCTGCAACCTGCTCTAAATCAGTCTTATTATCATAGGATGTACTTTCTAGTAGCGTATTCCCATTAGTACTTTCCAGTTTAAACGTGTGATTTCCAGATTTATCCGTAAAATATTTAATCATGGCCTCTTCTTTTTTTGATCAAAATACGAAAAAAACAGTAAAATACTAAGCTTTATTTTGTAGGAAAATACAGTATAATATGTTTTGGAGTGTATTTTATCGATAAATTATGCGTTTTGGCGATAAATTCCTTTTAGGTTTCTTTAACATATAGGTTTCACTTCAAAAGCCAATATATTTGCAATACTAAATATTAACATAACAAAACACATTTTAAAATGAGAAAAATTTTATTTTTATTGTCAGTTTTTTCTGCATCTATTTCGATGGCACAAGATTTGCCATCAAATCCTGAACCAGGTAAATGTTACGTACGTTGTACAACACCAGATGTGTACGTAAATGAAACAGTAACGATTACCATAAAGCCGGCTTATTCAGTTTTAAAAACTGTTCCTGCAACTTTCAAAACAGTTACTGAAAGTGTAGAGATTAAAGCAGCTGGAAAAAAATTAACGGTTGTTCCTGAAAAATGGGGTACAGAAACAATTAGTTATACCTCTAAGCAAGGTGGTAATACGTTAAGTATTTCTCCTGCATCTTTTACAACAGGATCTGAAACAATTGAAATTAAGCCAGCATACGCACAGTGGGAACTTGGTGCAGCGGCTCCTGATTGTTCTTCTGGTAATCCAGATGATTGTAGATACTGGTGTTACAAAGGATACCCTGCAGAATTCACTACTGTTTCTACAACACTATTGTCTTCTCCTGCTAGTATTAGCAAAACACCAATAGGATCTAAAGATGCTTCATATACAAGAAGAATTTTATTAGAGCCAGCTAAAGTAATTGAAGAAATTATTCCTGCGGAATATAAGAACATTACTAAAACAGTATTAGACAAGGATGCTTACACAGTAGACGAAACAATCCCTGCAGTTACAAAAACTGTTTCTAAAGAAGTTTTAAAAGAAAAAGGTGGTTTAACAAGCTGGAAGGAAGTTGAATGTTCTTTAGTTGAATACCAAGCGTTACCAATTAACTGGAACTTAGGTAGTGCAACTTTAACTACAGAAGCTAAAAGCATTATTGATAACAGATTAATGCCTGTATTAGCTCAGAATCCTGGCGTTAAAGTAGAATTAGCTTCTCATACAGATGTAAGAGGTAATGCTGGATCTAATCAAGATTTATCTGAAAGAAGAGCTAAAGCGGTTGCAGATTACTTAATGTCTAAAGGAGTTAACTCTAGTTTACTAGTGGCAAACGGTTACGGTGAAACTAAGATAAAAAACAGATGTAAAGAAGGTGTTACTTGTACTGAGAGAGAGCACGCAGTAAATAGAAGAACTGAGTTTAGGTTGATTAATAACTAAATTCATAGTGTAGTAAGTTAGTCATAAAAGCCTTCTGTTTTCAGAAGGCTTTTTTACTACCCAAGATTTAACGTTTCGGTGGGTATTTTTATCAAGTTCTATCTGCATAGTGAATAACAAGTGTTCATGGTTGCTAGGGGCACTTAATGCATTATATAACTACCAGAGCATCTGCCAATAACAGTAAGCTCAGAATTATAACTTCAGTTGGCCAATTTACGGAGTTTAATTTACTTCTGTCAAGCTCTTACAGAGAGGTTTACTTACCATGAGATAAAGCATGTAGCTTGCTTAAGGTGTATCCTTGGTCTATGGTAAACTAAAAAAGCCACATTTTAGAATTCTAAAATGTGGCTTTTTTTATGGAGTTTGATCTTTTAAGACGTAACTCTTTTATTTGTAATATTTATCTAAAAACTTGGTGTGATATCGTATTTCTCCATTCATACTATAACCGGATAAAGCGCCTAGTTCTTTGCCACTATCATTTAAGATTTTTAGCATAGGAACACTACCTCGTTTATTATATTTAGAAGCCAATTCTTTATTATGTGCTAATTGATCAGCACTTAGTAAGTCTCTATTTCTAGGAATATCAATATAGAGTAATACATACTCTTTAGCATAGGTATCAAAACTAGCGGTTTCAAAAAAATCTTTCTTTAAAGCAATACAAGGGGGACACCAATCACTACCCGTAAAAAAAACAAGAATATTTTTATCTTCTTTTTCTGCTTTTTTTACTGCGGTTTTATAGTCTGTAGTCCAATCCGATTTTTTTACGATTAGGTCTCCTTGCGCACAAAGTAGCACAGGAAACAAGAGCGCAATTAATAATTTTTTCATTGGTTTGTATTTAATTATTTAAATAACGAATCCATTCCAGGAATATTGGGCATACCATCCTTCGCAACGGCAGAAAGTTCTGCTTCATTTACATTGGTAGCTTTTTCTATAGCTTTATTTAATACTAGTATGAGGTAATCTTCTAATTGTTCCTTATCGGCTAATAATTCGTCATCAATAGATATTTCTTTAATAACCCTATTCGCATTTAGAGTAACCTTAAGTTTTCCATCAGAAGATTTTTCATCTACTAGTATCGTATGCATTCTTTCTTTGGCAACTTTAATTTTTTCTTGGGTTTCTTTTAGCTTACCCATCATGCCCATCATATCTCCAAACATAGTTGTTGTATAAGTATTTAATCTTCAAAAGTAATAAATTGTGTTGTTAAATTTTTCCATACGATGAGATGTATCCCAAAAAAAGCGTTTATTTTTCTTTTAAGTATTAGTTTTGCTGCTTCTTGTAAAAGTGATAAAAAAAATATGTCTCAAAATACTATACCTGTTGCAAAAAAGATGCCGAAGTCATTATCGATTCACGGAGATACACGAATTGATAATTATTACTGGTTAAATGATAGAGAAGATAAGGAGGTCATTGATTACTTAAATGAGGAAAAAGACTACTATGAAAAAATGATGGAGCATACGCTTTCATTTCAGAATTCGTTATTCGAGGAGATGAAATCTAGAATAAAAGAAGATGATTCTTCAGTGCCCTACAAACAAAATGGATACTGGTACGCTACGCGTTATGAGCTGGGAAAAGAATATCCTATTTATTCTAGAAAGGCAGATACAGACAAGGCCGAAGCAATAGAATTGTTTGATTGCAATGTTATGGCGCAAGGTTTAGATTATTTTAAATTGGGCGGTATTGCGGTTAGTCCTAATAATGAATTAGCAGTTTTTGGAGTAGATGATGTTTCAAGAAGAGAATACACCTTAAAAATTAAAAATTTAAGTACAGGAGAAATCTATGAGGATACGATAGAGAAAACTACAGGAGGTGCAGTTTGGGCTAATGATAATAAGACATTTTTCTATTCTAAAAAAGATCCTGTAACCTTACGATCAGATAAAATTTATAAACATGTATTAGGTACCTCTACTGCCGAAGATATGATGGTCTTTCATGAAGAAGATGAAACTTTTGATTGCTTTGTGTATAAGACAAAATCTAAAAAGTACATTGTAATAGGTTCTTCTAGCACACTAACCTCAGAATATAGAATTGTAAATTCTGATAATCCTAATGGTGACTTTGTGGTTTTTGCAGAAAGAGCTCGCGGGATAGAATATTCTATAGCACATTATAAAGATGATTTTTACATTCTTACCAATAAGGACGATGCCACTAATTTTAAATTAATGAAAACGTCTGAAGCTAACACGAGCTCAGCATCTTGGGAAGATTTCATTCCGCACAGGAAAGACGTTCTTTTGGAGGACATTGAAATATTCAAGGATTTCTATGTCATTTCTGAGAGAGAAAACGGATTAGCTAAAATTAAAATTGTTCGTTGGGATACTGAAGAAAGTTATTTTTTACCGTTTGCAGACGAAACCTATACGGCCTATGTGGGTACCAATCCAGATTTTGATACAGAAATAATGCGTTATGGCTATAATTCGCTTACTACGCCAAGTTCTGTTATCGATTTCAATATGCGTACTCAAGAAAAAGATATTAAAAAAGAACAAGAGGTTTTAGGGGGTAAATTTTATAAAGAAAATTATACCTCAGAGCGTATTTGGGCAACGGCGAGAGACGGCGTGAAAATTCCTATGTCCGTCGTTTATCATAAAGATACGAAGTTAGACGGTTCAAGTCCGCTTTTACAATACGGATATGGGTCTTATGGCTATACCCTTGATCCAAATTTTTCTACCGTACGTTTAAGTTTACTAGATCGTGGGTTTATTTATGTGATAGCTCATGTACGTGGAAGTGAGTATTTAGGAAGAGAATGGTATGAGGAGGGAAAACTTTTAAAGAAACAAAATTCATTCACAGATTTTATAGATTGCTCAAAATACTTAATAGCACATAAGTATACTAGTCCAGCCCATTTATATGCAGAAGGTGGGTCTGCAGGGGGCTTGTTAATGGGGGCCGTGGTAAATATGGAGCCTAGTTTATATCATGGTGTTATCGCAGCTGTACCTTTTGTAGATGTGGTGACCACAATGTTAGATGATACCATTCCGTTAACGACAGGAGAATATGATGAATGGGGAAACCCTAATCATAAGGAGTATTATGAATATATGAAAGCGTACTCCCCATATGATAACGTGGCATCTATAGCATATCCAAACATGCTTATAACAACGGGGTTACATGATTCTCAAGTGCAATATTGGGAGCCTGCAAAATGGGTAGCTAAATTAAGAGATTTGAAAAAAGATTCAAATTTATTATTGTTTGATATTAATATGGATGCAGGTCATGGTGGTGCATCTGGGCGTTTTGAGTCTTTAAAAGAAGTGGCAAAAGAATACGCTTTTTTAATTGATTTGGAAAAGAAAATCGATTAATGGAAAAAATTCAATAAATTTGCATCTTATTGTTGTGTTAATATTAAAAACAACGTAGCAGTATTTGTATAACTTAGATCCAACAAATGGAAAATAAGATAAACGCTCATAATAACGTTTTAGAACTAATAGGAAATACGCCATTAGTTAAATTAAATAGAGTAGCAGAATCATTCACTGGTAATTTTTACGCTAAAGTAGAAGCTTTTAATCCAGGACACTCTTCAAAAGATAGAATAGCTAACTTCATTATTGAAGAAGCAGAACGAAAAGGTATACTTAAGCCAGGTAGTACAATTATAGAAACAACATCGGGTAATACGGGTTTTAGTATCGCCATGGTTAGTATTATTAAAGGGTACAAGTGTATTTTAGCGGTTAGTTCAAAATCTTCACTAGATAAAATAGATATGTTACGCTCTATGGGTGCTGAGGTCTATGTGTGTCCTGCACATGTAGCTCCAGAAGATCCTAGATCCTATTATCAGGTGGCAAAGCGTCTTCATGAAGAAACTAAAGATAGCATCTATATCAACCAGTATTTTAATAAATTAAATACAGAGGCACATTATAGATCTACCGGTCCAGAAATTTGGAAACAAACCAACGGACACATTACGCATTTAGTAGCCTGTAGTGGAACAGGAGGAACAATTTCTGGAACAGCAGCTTACTTAAAGGAACAAAATCCCAATATTAAAGTTATTGGAGTGGATGCTTATGGTTCTGTTTTAAAAAAATATCACGAGACTAGAGAGTTTGATAGTAAAGAAATTTATCCGTACCGCATTGAAGGTTTAGGAAAAAATTTGATTCCAGATTCTATTAATTTTGATGTGATTGATACTTTTGTAAAAGTCACGGATGAAGAAAGTGCACACTCCGCTAGAGAAATATCTAGAAAAGAAGGTATGTTCGTTGGGTATACTAGTGGTGCAGCTTTACAGGCTATTAGACAACTAGATGCAGAAGGTGAATTTGATGAAAACAGTAATGTAGTCGTTATTTTTCCTGATCACGGGTCTCGTTATATGAGCAAAGTATATAGTGATAAATGGATGTCGGATCAAGGTTTTTTTGATGCGAAATCTACAGAAGAAGTACAAGAAGTGCAGTATATTAAATAGCACATTATAATAATATTTATTTAAAGCAATGGTTCATTTGAATCATTGCTTTTTTTTGTATGTATATTTTATGAAAACATCCTAAAAATCTTTACTTTTGCGGTAAATTCAATTTAATTTAGAATGAGAGATTTATTTGAAAGAATAATCGAGAATAAAGGACCATTAGGGAAATGGGCATCACAAGCTGAAGGTTATTTTGTATTCCCAAAACTTGAAGGACCTATTTCTAATCGTATGAAGTTCCAAGGTAAGGAAGTTCTAACGTGGAGTATTAATGATTATTTAGGTCTTGCTAATTTACCGGAAATTAAAAAAGTTGACGGAGAAGCAGCAGCTGAATACGGAGCTGCATACCCTATGGGGGCGCGTATGATGAGTGGTCATACCGATTTTCATGAACAATTAGAACAAGAACTAGCTACTTTCGTAAGTAAAGAATCTGCTTATCTTCTAAACTTCGGATACCAAGGTATCATGTCTGCAATAGACGCATTGGTAGGTAAAGATGATATTATTGTTTATGATGTAGATTCTCATGCATGTATTATAGATGGTGTTCGTTTGCATATGGGGAAACGTTTTACCTTTAAGCATAATGATATAGAGAGCCTTGAGAAAAACCTTGATCGTGCTACGAAAATGGCAGAGCAGACAGGTGGTGGTATACTAGTAATTTCTGAGGGAGTTTTTGGTATGCGTGGAGAGCAAGGTAGATTAAAAGAAATCGTAGCGTTAAAAGAGAAATACAATTTTAGACTTCTTGTAGATGATGCACATGGTTTTGGTACTTTAGGTAAGACTGGAGCAGGAGCAGGTGAGGAGCAAGGCGTTCAAGATGGTATTGATGTTTATTTTGCGACTTTTGCCAAATCTATGGCAGGTATCGGTGCTTTTTTAGCTGCGGATAAAGGCATTATAGATTATTTAAAATATAACTTACGTTCTCAAATGTTTGCTAAATCATTACCAATGGTTTATGTAAAAGGAGCTTTAAAGCGTTTAGATATGTTGCGTACCATGCCACAACTTAAAAATAAGTTATGGGAAAACGTAAATGCATTGCAAAACGGACTAAAAGAACGTGGATTTGATATTGGAACAACAACTAGTTGTGTAACTCCTGTATATTTAAACGGGAGTATTCCTGAGGCAATGGCTTTGGTTAAAGATTTACGTGAGAACCACGGTATCTTCTGTTCCATCGTTGTTTATCCAGTAATTCCAAAAGGATTAATTTTACTTCGTATGATTCCTACAGCGACGCATACCCTAGAGGATGTTGCTGTTACTTTAGAAGCTTTCTCTGCTATCAGAGAGCGCTTAGAGAATGGAACTTACAAAAGACTTTCTGCTGCTGTAGCTGCTGCTATGGGCGAGTAAGAAGTTTTATCGTGTAGTATAAAAAAAGTCCCAAGTGTAATTTAATTACACTTGGGACTTTTTTATTTTAAGTAGTATTGTATGTTATAGATTTTTACGATACGTTCTTCTGCGTTTATAAATTTGGGGATCAAAATTTTTCCACAGTTGTTTTATCGCAATATTTTCTTCTAACTCAGGAGTCCTTACACAGGTTTGAATTCCTCTTTCTGTGAAGGTCTTGTAGTATTCGTTAAATATAATTGCTGTAACGCCTTTATTTTGATAATCTGGATGCACCCCTATCAAATAAAAGATAACTTCTTTACTGTGCTTCTTAGACTTTAATAAATGAAAAATTCCTGTTGGAAAAAGTTTTCCTTTAGCTTTTTGTAATGCATGAGAAAAAGAAGGCATTACAATACCAAAGGCAACTAGTTTATCATCTTTATCTACTACAAATTTTATAAATTCAGGATTAATGAAGCTGATGTATTTTTTCTTAAAATATGCTTTTTGTATTTCAGTAATCGGTACAAAGGAAGATAAAGAGGCGTAAGATTCATTAAATAAATCAAACATTTTATCTGCCATCGGCATCACATCTTTAGTCTTGGTGAAATTTATAGGGCGTAAATTGTATCGTTTTTTTATAAGTTCGTTCGCTTTAGCGTAGAACTTAGGGTCGGCATTAGCAAAAGGAAACCTGTTTTCCATGTATTCCTTCTCTTTGCTAAATCCTAAATTTTCATAATGGTTCACGTAATAAGGATGGTTATACCAGGTAATCATGGTGCCAATCTCTTCAAAGCCTTCTGTAAGAACTCCTACTTTGTCTAAGTTAGAAAACCCAACAGGGCCTTCCATATACTCCAGATTATTTTTACTTCCTATTTCCTGAACTTTAGTAATCAATGCTTTAGAAACTTCCAAATCATCAATAAAATCAAACCAACCAAATCTCATTTTAGGGACCTTTTGTTGTTTAATCTCAATCCAATTGACAATAGCTACTACGCGTCCAACAATTTCATCATTCTTATAGGCTAGGAATAATGTAGCTTCTGCATCTTTAAATGCAGGGTTTTTGTCTTTGTTAAAGGTTTCTATTTCATCAGCAATGATGGGTGGAACCCAATATTTAGAATCTCTATATAGGGTAAAAGGAAATTTTACAAATTTTTTGACATCTGCGGTTGTCTTAACTTCTGATACTGTAATCATATGCGCTCTTTTGAAGTATCAATATTAGCAATATTAATCAACATCTTAAAGCGCGTTGTAAAGTTAATGTCAACTAAAATTATTTTTTAAAAACTAAGGTGTTAAAAGTCAATAGCCCCGTTATCTCCTTTTTTCTTTTTCTTTTCAGCTTTTTTTAGCTTCTTCAATTGTTTTTTTGTCGGACCTAAATCTACATCTTCTGCACCTGAGCCATTATCTTTCTTAGATTTTTTGGCTTTCTTTTTCATGTCTTTTTTACCAATTTGACCGTTTTCACCACCTTTCTGCTCGTCTATCGGTATAATCTTATCTTGATGTTTGTCAATACGATAAGAAAGACCAAGGGTACCAAACATACGAGTTGGTGTATCTTTAAAGCTTCCTCCAAAAGTGATATCTGCTTGCATGTTCTTACTAAATAAATGGGCAATACCTGTGCGGTATAATGCATCGGCATAGCGATCACTCTTGATACCTTGTTGTTCTAAAAAGATACTCCACTTTGGGTTTCTAAACGCGTGCGTAAGCGATACGATGTAACTCCATTCTGGAAATTCAGAGCCGATTCTATCATAAGCAATGTTAGATATAAATACAACTCTTGGTGAAATTTTACTTTGAGTAGCCAGCATTACGCGGGGCGTAACAGTGCCATCACCAATATAATAAGGGTTTTCTCCTAAATTAAATGTAGCTCCTGCGTATAATGATACGGCAGGAAGTAAATTACGCCATCTAAATTTGTGGTTGGCTCTCCAACTTAGTAAATTAGGCTTATTGCGTTCTGGATTTTTAAAAGGATCATAAATTAAATATTTCAAGCCAACTCTATTTCGTGAAAAATCGGTTATAGACTGATCGGGGAAAGAGTTTGTATAAGTAATGTCTTCTTTTTGATATGTGCCCTCGTAAATTAATTCTAACTTTTCAAATAAAAGACCATAACGCAATGCTAATTCTGCACTCCATATACTAGAATCAGAATTTAAAAGAAAATGATCTTGTTGCTCATATCCTACACCAAATTCTGCTTGAATTACATTTTTACCAACAGCATAAGCACTAACAGATTGTCCTGGACGGTTAGAATTTATCACATCTGTATACTGTGATGATGCTATTAGGGTGTAAAGAAAAACAGTAACTGCAAGAATTTTTTTCATGATATAGAGTTCTGTGACGTACGGTATGCAACGGTTTTATTAATATTTTAAGATTTTCATCGCCATAATGCGGATTGATAATTGTATTTTTGATATTAATTATTTGAACAATATGGCTTTCTTAAAAACGATATTAATCATACTATTAGTATATTATTTATTTAAAATATTAATAAAATTATTTGCGCCTAAAATATTGAATTATGCGGGCAAAAAAGCAGAACAGCATTTTAAAGAAAAATTTCAGGGTTTTAATACGCAACAACCATCTCAAAATAGCACGGAAGAAGGTGATGTGATTATAGAAAATACTACTACAAGAAAATCTAATTCTTCAAAAAAAGTTGGAGAATACATAGATTTTGAAGAAATTGATTAATTTCCCTCTTTTTAAACAACCAACCAAGATACCGTAGTGCATCTAAAGATTTTTAATTCTTTAATTTGGCCCTATATTTCCTTGAAAACAGTCTTATAAATGAAAAGTAATCTTAGAGCTTTTTTAATTCATTTTTTTGCCATTGCCATTTTTGTTTTTGCTGCTATTGCTTACTTTACACCAGTTTTACAGGGTAAGGTCATTTTTCAGTCAGATATTGCCCAGTATACGGGTATGGCAAAAGAGCAAACAGATTTTAAACAAAAAACAGGAGAAGAGCCTTATTGGACTAATAGTGCCTTTGGAGGGATGCCTACGTATCAATTAGGAGCACATTATCCTCATAATTTTGTGAAGCAAGTAGATTTAGCTTTACGCTTTTTGCCTAGACCTGCAGATTATTTATTTCTCTATCTTTTGGGTTTTTACATATTATTAAGTTGTCTAAAAGTAGATTATAGACTCGCTGTTTTGGGCGCTCTTGCTTTTGGTTTTTCCACCTACTTAATTATAATTTTAGGAGTAGGTCATAATGCAAAAGCACATGCTATTGCTTATTTACCAATGCTTTTAGGAGGTATTGTCTTAGTGTTTCAGAAAAAATATGTTGGGGGCTTTATTTTAGCTGCTATAGCAATGGCATTAGAAATAAATGCCAACCATTACCAGATGACGTATTATTTTATGCTCTTGGTGTTAATCCTAGGGGTTGTTTATTTAATAGACGCCATCCGAAAGAAAGAATTAAAACACTTTTTTACGGCAGTTGGTATTCTGCTAATAGCCGTTGTTTTAGGGATAGCAACCAATGCTACTAGTTTGATGGCCACGAAAGAATATGCCGATTGGAGTACCCGTGGTAAAAGCAGTTTAACCATAAACCCTGATGGCACTCCAAAAGAAAGTACAGGTGGTTTAAGTAAGGAATATATTACTCAATATAGTTATGGTATTACAGAATCTTTAAATCTTTTTGTACCTAGACTTTTTGGAGGTTCTAATTCAGAAGATTTAGGAGATAGTTCTAACACGTATGATTTTCTAGTAGAACGTAACATATCGCCTTCACAAGCTTTAGAATTTAGTAAAGGAATGCCATTATATTGGGGAGATCAACCTGGTACCTCTGCTCCAGCTTATATCGGAGCGGTACTCTTCTTTTTATTTTTTCTAGGATTGTTTTTAGTAAAATCCAATATAAAATGGTGGTTGCTTGGTGGCGTTATCATGTCACTCCTGCTTTCATGGGGTAAGAATTTTAGTTTCTTGACAGATTTAATGATTGATTACTTTCCATTATATGATAAGTTTAGAGCTGTTTCTTCCATTCAAGTAATTTTAGAATTATGTGTTCCTATTTTATCCATTTTAGCGTTAAACGCACTTTTAGATAGTAGGGTAGATAAAGTGAGGAAAATCACGGCACTTAAAATTAGCTTTATTATCAGTATTGGTTTAGGAATAATACTGCTATTGAGCAAAAATTTGTTTTACTTTGAGGGAGCTAGTGATCCGTATTTAGAGAAAAATTATGGGAATGAATTAATGACTATGATTCGTTTGGATAGAGAAGCAGTCTATACCAATGACACCTTACGTTCCTTATTGTTTGTATTTCTTGCTGCAACAGTGCTATGGTTTTTTATAAAAGAAAGATTAAACAAGAATGCCTTTGTAGTGTTAATAGGACTTTTAATTCTTTTTGATTTGGTGGGTGTAGCAAAACGGTATGTTAATGATGATGATTTTGTACGTCAACGTGCTATGATTGCTCCGTTTCCAGAAACGGACATAGACAAGCAAATTAATCAAGACGAAGGAATTTTTAGAGTTTACAATCCGGCAGAAGGTTTAAATGGAGCTAGTACTTCGTATTATCACCAATCTATAGGAGGCTATCACGCCGCTAAACCTGCAAAAATTCAAGATTTATTTGATTTTCATATCTATGCAGGTAATTTAAACGTGTTTAATATGCTTAATGTTAAGTATATTATTCAGCAAGATGAAAAAGGAAGTTTTCCTGCATTGAATCCGGATGCAAATGGCAATGCTTGGTTTATTTCTACTTTAGAGAAGGTGGATTCAAGTTCGGAGGAAATTTTAGCCCTTAAAGATCTGGATACAAAAAATAAGGCAGTTATCAATAACAACAAATTTCCTAGCTTAACAGAATTTCAGTTTAAGAAAGATTCCCTTGCGACTATAAAGTTAAACAGTTATTTACCTAATAAGCTAACGTATACTTCTGATAATGCGAACAAAGGTTTTGCTGTTTTTTCTGAAATGTATTATGAAAAAGGTTGGAATGCTTACATAGATGGCACCTTAACTCCGCATATGTGTGTTGATTATGCTCTAAGAGGATTAGTGGTCCCTGCAGGAAAGCATGAGATTGTATTTAAATTTGAACCAGAAGTGATTAAAAAAGGATCTACTATTGTTGCTATTAGCTCGGGAATTTTAGCTTTATTAATTTTGGCAGCGATTGGGTTTACTATAGCAAAGAATCGTAAAAAAGAAGAAGCCTAATGAAGAAGGTTTTAATTGTCACGTACTACTGGCCACCAGCGGGCGGTCCTGGGGTACAGCGATGGTTAAAATTTGTGAAATATTTGAGAGATTTCAATATTGAGCCAGTAGTTTATATTCCAGAAAATCCCAATTACCCGATTACGGATGCCGCTTTCTTAAAAGAAGTGCCAGAAGGAATAAAAATTATACACCAAACTATTTTTGAGCCATACCAACTGGCCAGCTTTCTGTCTAGTAAGAAAACAAAAAGAATCAGTTCAGGAATTATCCAAACGAAAAATCAATCTACTTTAGAAAAAATTTTACTGTGGATTCGAGGAAATTTATTTATTCCGGATGCTCGAAAATATTGGATAAAACCTTCTGTAAAGGCTATTGCGAATATACTACAACAAGAAGCCATTGATACCGTTATTACTACAGGTCCACCGCACAGTGTGCACCTTATTGGTTTAAGGTTGAAAGAAAAAACAGGGGTTACTTGGCTTGCAGATTTTAGAGATCCATGGACCACGATAGGATATCATAAAAAACTTAAGTTAACTGAAGGGGCTAAAAGAAAACATAAATTTTTAGAGAAGAGGGTTTTGAATGTTGCGGATCATGTAATTGTAACTAGTCCAAGTACTAAAAGTGAATTTCAGGCACTTACTCAGCAACCAATTTCAGTAATTACTAACGGTTTTGATGAATATCATACTGCTGAACAACCCTTGGATAAAGAGTTTACTATGGTGCATATAGGCTCTTTATTAACCGGTAGAAATCCTGAAAATTTATGGCGCGTCCTTTCTGAAATTATATCAGAAAACATAGCGTTTAAAAAGATTTTTAAACTTAAGTTAGTCGGCGTTGTGAGCAAAGATGTCTTAGAAACGATATACGCTTATAAGTTGAGACCTTTTGTAGATTTAGTAGGGTATGTTTCTCATGATGCAGCACTACAATTGCAGAAACAGTCTCAGGTCTTGTTGCTAACAGAAATTAATGCTAAAGAAACACAGGGTATTATTCCGGGTAAACTTTTTGAATATCTGGCCGCAAAGAGACCTATATTGGCAATTGGCCCAAAAGATTGGGATGTCTCTGCGATTTTAGAAGACACCAATGCAGGCCAAACATTTGAGTATATTGATGATTTACGTTTAAAAGAATTACTTTTAAAATGGTTTAACCGCTATCAGCATTCAGGATTAGAAATAGACTCCATTAATATTGAGAAATATAGTAGGAGGGAACTTACTCGAAAATTAGCAGCAATTATTTAATGGGAATCGTACTAAAGCAATCTCTTAATAATACCATCATAACCTACATCGGTTTTGCTATTGGTGCTATAAATACGCTATTTTTATATACTCGTTTTCTAACCGATGAATATTACGGATTAGTGGGTGTTATTTTATCAGCATCGGCAGTGTTGATGCCGTTGTTGGCTTTTGGTATTCCTAATACTTTAGTGAAATACTATAGTGGCTTTAAAGACAGTACCTATAAAAATGGGTTTTTAACTTTAATGCTTATCCTACCTTTATTCTTGATGCTTCCGCTAGCACTAATATCTTATTTTGCTTATGATGCGATTGGTAATTTTTTGTCGGACGAAAACCCTATTGTGAAAGGGTATGTCTGGTATATTTTTATCATAGGAATGTCTATGGCATATTTTGAGATCTTTTACGCTTGGGCAAAAGTGCAAATGAAATCTATTTTTGGAAATTTTTTGAAGGAAGTGTTTACGCGTCTGGGAGTAACTGTGTTACTGGTCATGGTATATTTTGATTGGATTTCTGTGGATGTTTTTCTGTTATGTTTAGTAGGTCTTTACTTCTTGAGAATGCTGCTCATGAAAATTTATGCCTACAAGCTAAGAATGCCAGTTTTGAGTTTTAAGTTTCCAACCAATACCAAAACAATTATTCAATATAGTGCTTTAATTATTTTAGGGGGCTCTGCAGCTGTAGTTTTATTGGAAGTAGATAAAGTAATGATTAATCAATTTATTAAAATTGAAAATGTAGCTTATTACAGCGTGGCAATTTTTATAGCTACAGTAATTTCAGTGCCATCGAGGGCTATGCATCAAATTGTCTATCCACTTACGGCAGAAATCCTTACCAAAAAAGATGATAGCGCTTTAAAAGATTTATACCATAGAAGTGCCTTGACCTTGTTTATTGTTTCAGGATTAATTTATTTGTTAATCATTTTAAACCTTGCAGATTTATATACGCTTTTATCTGATGATTATAGTAAAGGATATCTTGTGGTTTTTTTGATAGGATTAGCAAAGGTATATGATGCCGTTCTAGGTAATAATAATGCAATTTTATACAACTCAGACTACTATAAGATGCTTTTGATCTTAGGTGTTTTTTTAGCGATTATTACGATCTTGTTTAATATGTGGCTGATCCCTGAATATGAGTTAATAGGAGCGGCTATCGCATCATTTTCTGCAATTTTTATCTACAATACGCTAAAACTTGTATTGGTAAAAATCCGATTTGGGATTCTTCCTTTTTCTGCAGCAATGTTTAAAGTTTTTCTAGTATTAGGTCTCTTAGGAGGTGTCTTTTACGCTATAAGCATTCCTTTTCATCCCATGCTTAGTATTTTTATAAAAAGTGTAGCGATTGTAATTATTTATATCTGGATGTTATATCGTTTTAAACTATCAGAAGATGTATCGGGAATACTTGACACGTATTTAAAAAATAAATAAACCCCGCAGTGAACATATTCACTACGGGGTTAACAACTAACCAACCTAAAAAACTATTTTTAACTTCTTGATCTACTGCTTCTTGTAGAAGTACTTGTTGATCTTGTACTTCTAGATGGAGTACTACTAGATTTTCTAGTTGAAGTACTTTTTGTACTTGCACTTTTCTGTCTTGTAGGAGTACTTTTTGTGGCTCTTGAAGAAGATGAACTTCTTGAAGACACTCCGCTATTTCTAGTAGAAGTAGTTGTTCTTTGTGTACTACTTTTGTTATTAGAAGGACTTCTATAAGTAGTACTTCTTGTAACCGTGGTAGAACGTGGATTTTTTGTTACACTAACTTCTCTTTTAACATTAGTAGCATTTCTAGAGCTTGTATTAGATCTAGTCGCTACATTCTTACTATTACTTCTAGCAGGAGTTCTATAATCAGCTCTTGTATTTGCTTTTCTATTTACTGTACTAGTTCTATTTGTTACTCCTCGTGTATTGCTTCTTGTCGAAGGAGTTCTGTAATTAGATCGCACGGTTCCTTTAGACGATCTTGGAGAATTATAACTTCTAGAATTTGTAGTTCTTTGCGCTACTCTTCTGTCATTTTTGTAGACTCTAGCTCTTTCGTTACGAACTTTATTATATCTATGCTCTCTACCTACTACTGCGTAAGTTCTACGAGTGTTGTAACGGTAAGGATTGTAATATGTATATCTTACTGGGCTATAATATCTTCTGTAAGGGTTTGTATTTACTAAACAGAATCCGATAGCAGGTCTTGCAAAATAACTGTGAAAAGGACGGTAAACATATGATCTGTTGTATACATTGATAAATCCTCTATTGTGACTATAGTATCCTCTATTGTCATAAAAAACATACATTCCGCCTACACGAGCAACTCTGTTGTTGTTATAATTGATTGCTACTTCGCCAATTTCAGTTACACGTCCGTAATAATCATAATACACAGGAACATTTTCTACTTGAATAATAGCTCCGTAATCATCGTATTGTACATATGGATTGTAGTCATAACCAGAATTAAAAGTGATGTTGGTACGACCAATATTTACATTAGCATTTACACCAGCTCTTTCATCGATATAAAAATCGAACTCACCATCAGGATAAACTGAAAACGTAATGCCATTTTCAACAAATATGAAAGAGTTAGTATTTGTATAAGCATTGCGAGGTGCAACCTTATCTTCTGTGTTAACAGCTAGGGCACTTGAGGTGCTTAAAACTAAAGCTGATAAAAGGAGTATTAAATTTCTCATGATATAAGGTTTTAATAATTCATGAAAGCAACTATTTGCGTTCGGTTAATACGTTACAAACAGCGTGCCAAAAATAAAATATAACTGATTATCAGATGTTTATGTGAATTTGGGATTCATCAATAGGAAGTAAAATGAAAGAAGCGATGCTAAATTGATAACATCGCTTCTTTAAAAATTAAAAGAAACCATCTATAGTTTCTCTTTAAGATACTTTGCTGTATAAGAGATTTTATTCTTTGCAATTTCTTCAGGGGTTCCGGCAGCAATTAGTGCTCCTCCTTTACTACCACCTTCCAATCCTAGGTCTATTATATAGTCGGCACACTTGATTAAATCAATATTATGCTCAATAACCACAATAGAATGTCCTTTATCAATTAACGCATTAAACGATTTTAATAATTTCTTGATATCATGAAAATGGAGCCCTGTGGTAGGTTCATCAAAAATAAAGAGTGCTTTTTCTTTGGTAGTACCTTTTACTAAGAAAGAGGCTAGTTTAATTCGTTGTGCTTCTCCTCCAGATAAGGTAGAAGAAGATTGCCCTAAGGTTACATACCCTAAACCAACATCTTGCAAAGGTTTTAGTTTTCTGTATATTTTTGTTTGTTGATGTTTTTCAAAGAAAGCTAAAGCATCATCAATAGTCATGTTTAGGACATCATCAATATTGGCATCTTCAAATTTTACTTCAAGTACTTCTTTCTTAAAACGTTTTCCTTTACAGGTGTCGCATTCTAAATGAACATCCGCCATAAATTGCATCTCTACCGTAATTTCCCCCTCACCTTTACATTTCTCACAGCGGCCACCATCTACATTGAATGAAAAATGTTTTGTTTGATAGTTTCTAAGTTTACTTAGTTTTTGTGCTGCATATAATGCACGGATATCATCATAAGCTTTTATATAGGTAACGGGGTTAGAGCGTGAAGACCTACCAATAGGGTTTTGATCAACAAACTCTACATGCTTTATTTCGTTATATTTCCCTTTTACAGCGGTAAACTGTCCGGCTTTTTCACCATAGCCACCTATCTCCTTTAATATAATAGGATACAATATTTTTTTAATCAAGGTGCTTTTTCCACTTCCAGAGACTCCGGTAATTACGGTCAGCATGTTTAAAGGAAAAGTGACATCTATATTTTTAAGGTTGTTTTCTCGGGCACCAATAATCTCAATATAGTTTTTTGAGGTTCTTCTTTTTTCAGGAACTTTTATTTCTAAGGTACCATTTAGGTAACCTGCAGTAAACGAAGAAGAGTTTAAAATATCTTTCATAGTGCCATGTGCAACAACATGGCCACCTTGAGTTCCTGCTTCAGGACCAATATCAATAATTTCATCGGCAGCATTCATAATATCTTCATCATGTTCTACTACGATGACAGTATTGCCTAAATCTCGAAGTGATTTTAGTACATCAATTAAATTTTCTGTATCCTTAGGATGTAATCCAATACTAGGTTCATCTAAGATATACATAGAGCCCACTAAACTACTCCCCAAAGAGGTTGCTAAATTTATTCGTTGACTTTCTCCTCCAGATAAGGTATTAGATTTTCTATTAAGGGTTAAATAGGTAAGTCCTACCTTATATAAGAAGCCTAATCTACTTTTAATTTCAATTAACAAACGCGATGCAATTTTCTTATCAGTCTCATTCAATGTTATAGCATCAAAAAATGTAATTAGATCTTCAATAGGTTGTTCTACTAAATCTGAGATAGATTTACCATCTACCTTAACATAATCTGTTTCTTTACGTAATCGTTTGCCTTTGCAGGTAGTACATCTTGTTTTACCTCGGTACCGCGATAACATCACGCGGTTCTGAATTTTATAACTCTTTTCTTCTAATGATAAAAAGAAATCACTAATGCCTGTAAAATGTTTATTTCCGTCCCAAACCAATTGTTTTTGCTCATCGGTAAGTTGAAACCATGGCTTGTGTATCGGAAAATCAAACTTGTAAGCGCTATTTACTAATTGATCACGGTACCAACCCATACTATCACCTCTCCAAGGAAATACGGCATTTTCAAAAACTGATAATGCGGTATTGGGAACTACCAAATCTTCATCAATACCAATAACATCGCCATAGCCTTCACAAGTAGGACATGCCCCATACGGATTATTAAAACTGAATAGGTGTACGTTTGGTTCTAAGAACTTCATGCCATCCAATTCAAATTTATTACTAAAAGGCGTTTCTTCACCTGTAGCTAAACTTTCTATAATACATTCTCCTTTGCCTTCAAAAAAGGCTGTATCAACAGCATTTGCCAATCTATTTAAGAAATCTTCATCGTCTTTAGTGATGATACGATCTACCACTAAACTAAATTCTTTGTCAATTGCTGTAATCGTATCATCAATGCGGATTACTTCTCCTTTGTATTTAATACGCGCATATCCTTGTTGTGAAAAAATCTGTAGAGATTTCAGCGCATCTCTATCCTCGCGTATTTTTATGGGGGCTAATAAAAGTAATTTAGTTCCTTCTGGAAATGTTTTTACAAAATTAACTACATCGGTCACGGTATGCTTCTTTACTTCTAGACCAGAAATAGGGGAGATGGTTTTCCCTATTCTTGCATAGACTAACTTTAGATAGTCATAAATTTCTGTAGTAGTACCCACTGTAGAACGTGGGTTCGTAGAGTTTACTTTTTGTTCAATGGCAATTGCGGGAGCTATACCTTTTATATAATCAACCTTAGGTTTGTCTAATTTTCCTAAAAACTGTCGGGCATACGAAGAAAGACTTTCTACATACCTACGTTGTCCCTCTGCATATAAGGTATCAAAAGCTAGACTAGATTTACCAGAACCAGACAAACCAGTTATGACGACAAGCTTGTTCCTAGGGATAACTACATCTATATTCTTAAGATTGTGCAACTTGGCACCTTTAATAATAATATTCTCTTTAGGATTTACATCTAAAATGCTCTTCATATAGGTATTTATAAAGCACAAAGATACAATTTGAGCACTTTAATACCGAGAATACACGTTTTAACATCGAAAATATTGCATATCACAACAAACTTTTTTTAAAAGTACCCATTGTCTCTACATTTGAAATGTAATTAAAAGTCAATAGCCTAGAACGCTAAATTAATTTACACACATTTTTGCACATAAAAAAGTTCAGATCCTTAATAAGAGAAGAACTCCAATATTAACCAATAAAACATAAATTTGTATGGAACTACAGATTGAAGATTCAGTATTAGTAAAAAATTATATCAACGGAGAAGAAAAAGCTCTAGAGATTTTAATCAACCGCCACAACCAAAGAATTTCTAGCTTTATTTATTCTAAAGTATTAGATAGAGATATTACAGAAGATATCTTTCAAGATACTTTTATTAAAGTTATCAAAACACTTAGAAAAGGATCGTATAGTGAAGAAGGTAAATTTTTACCATGGGTAATGCGTATTGCACATAACCTGGTTATAGATCATTTTAGAAAGAACAAAAGAATGCCTAAGTTTGAAGGTAGCGATGATTTCAATATCTTTTCTGTTATCGGTGACGATCAATTAAATGCGGAAAAGCAATTAATCAAAGATCAGATAGACAGTGATTTAAATATTCTGATTGAGGAATTACCAGATGATCAAAAAGAAGTTTTAATGATGCGTATCTATAAGGATATGAGCTTCAAAGAAATTTCAGAAAACACTGGAGTTAGCATTAATACCGCATTAGGGAGAATGCGTTATGCATTAATTAACCTTAGAAAAGTAATAGACAAGAATAATATTGTCTTAACCAATTAATTACTCTTCAGTATAATTAAACAATAATTCCATTTAAGTAGCGTTATCTTATCATAATAATACTGTGAAAATGGGAAAAATATATTCTGAAAATCAAAATGTTAGTAAGCCTAGAAAGGCTTGTCCAGCAACTGTACAGTTCCTGATTAATTATTCAAAATCATTAGATATCATTACCTACAATAATATTCAATTTGAAAATAATCTAAATTAAAAAGAGCCGCAATTAGCGGCTCTTTTTAATTTGCAGCATTTTTCTGCTTTTGCTTTTCGTTCATTTTCACCTCACTTCTTTTTTGGTAACTGTCTGGCATTTGTGATCTCTGATAGTTCTTCTTCTAGTTTGAAATATTTTGCATCTACTTTAATTAGACCTAATTTTTTCTTCCGGTCTCATTTATTTTTATATATTCGTTTGTATATAAGTAAGTTGTTGATGAACTACCTGGTTTGAAAGGTTCGTTTACGGAAGATTTGAGTAGGTTAATTGTCTTGAATTTTATATTTATTTTAAGAAATACATCTAAAACACCTAGTATGCTCGTACTTATAGGGCAGAAATAGATACTATGAGCAGTTCAATATGCACAATACACGTTTTAACATCGAAAATATTGCATATCACAACAAACTTTTTTTAAAAGTTACCTTTATCTCTATATTTGATATGTTATTAAAAATCAACAGCCTATAAAGCAAAATTACTTTTTTAAACATTTTAGCACACAAAACGAAAGTTCACTTCTTGAAAAGGAGGTGGGTCCCTAATTTTAACCAATAAAAAAGTAATTTGTATGGAACTACAGATTGATGACTCAGTATTAGTAAAAAATTACATCAACGGAGAAGAGAAAGCTTTAGAGATTTTAATTAATCGCCACAACCAAAGAATTTCTAGCTTCATTTATTCCAAAGTATTGAATAGAGATGTTACAGAAGATATATTTCAAGATACTTTTATTAAAGTAATAAAAACTCTTAGAAAGGGATCGTATAGTGAAGAAGGTAAGTTTTTACCTTGGGTAATGCGAATTGCACATAACTTAGTTATAGATCATTTTAGAAAGAACAAAAGAATGCCAATGTTTGAAGGCAGTGATGATTTTAATATCTTTTCTGTTATTGGTGACGATCAATTAAATATTGAAAAACAATTGATTAAAGATCAAATAGACAATGACTTAAATATTTTGATTGAGGAATTGCCAGAAGATCAAAAAGAAGTTTTAATGATGCGTATTTATAAGGATATGAGTTTCAAAGAAATTTCAGAGAATACAGGAGTAAGCATTAATACCGCTTTAGGAAGAATGCGTTATGCATTAATTAACCTTAGAAAGGTAATTGATCAAAACAATATCGTTTTAACGAATTAATACGCCTTATGGCGAAACAAACAATATTTCCTTTTTGGTAGCGTTATCTTAACATAACAATACTGAAAATATGGAAAAAATCTACTCTGAGAATCAAAATACGTGCAAGCTTGCAAAAGCTTGTCCAGAAACTATTCAGTTTCTGATGAGTTATTCCAAGTCTTTGGATATTATTACATATGATAATATTAAGTTCGAGAATAACTTAAACTAAAATTTAAAAGAGCCGCAATTAGCGGCTCTTTTTAGTTTTATAATAGGCCTCTAAAACTGTTTTTCTGCCAATAGTTTTTGTTATAATATCTTTTTCTAAATCCCACCCTCTCGCAGGTGAATATTCGCGGCCATACCAGATAATTTGTAAATGTAAATCGTTCCAAATCTCTTTTGGAAATAATCTCTTGGCGTCTTTTTCTGTTTGTACCACGTTTTTTCCATTCGTAAAACCCCATCGATACATTAACCTGTGAATATGCGTATCTACAGGGAACGCAGGAATGCCAAAAGCTTGTGATACTACAACACTAGCCGTTTTATGACCCACGGCAGGGAACTCTTCTAATAATTCTAATTCTTGCGGAACAATACCATCATATTTATCTACCAGCATTTGCGATAATCCGTGAATGCCTTTTGCTTTCATAGGAGATAAACCCACAGGACGAATAATAGCACGAATCTCTTCAACGCTTAGCTTAATCATATCGTAAGGATTATCTGCTTTAGCAAAAAGTAGTGGTGTAATCTGGTTGACTCTAACATCGGTACTCTGTGCTGACATCAATACGGCGATTAATAAGGTGTACGGATCTTTATGATCTAATGGGACAGGAATTGTAGGGTATAATTCTTTTAGTTTTTGAATAGTGAACGCTATTTTTTCTGCTTTTGTCATTAAAAAATTTTATAAATCAATATATAAAAGGAATCGCTAATAAGTGGTGCTAAAAAATTGTAATTTGTATTTTTACAAAGAACGAATTTAATTAAAAAAAAGCTATGCAAACTTTAAAAATAGGAGATAAGGTTCCTTCATTTTCTGTAAATGATCAAGATGGGAACACTATTAATTTATCGGATTACTTAGGAAAAAAATTAATTGTATTTTTTTATCCTAAGGCTAGTACTCCTGGATGTACCGCTGAAGCTTGTAATTTACGCGATAATTACGCAGCATTACAATCACAAGGATATGAATTATTAGGGGTAAGTGCAGACTCAGAAAAAAGACAAGCTAATTTTAAAAATAAATATGAGTTCCCTTTTCCATTATTGGCAGACGAAGACCATACGGTTATTAATGCTTTTGGTGTTTGGGGGCCAAAAAAGTTTATGGGCAAAACCTATGACGGCATTCATAGAATGACATTCGTTGTTGATGAAAAAGGAGTGGTGTCTAATGTGATTGAAAAAGTTAAAACTAAAGATCATGCAGCGCAGCTATTAGCTTAATAAAAAAAGCCCTAAATCATTTGATTTAGGGCTTTTTTATTATTTTGTTTCATCCGTGCTACCAGCGTCAATTTGCTTTCGCTTAAACAGACTTCTATTTTTTATGATTTCGGAGATGCCTTCTGGTAAAACATCTTCCCATCCTTCGTCGTTATTAATAATTTTCTTTAAGACATCTCTGGAAAATATATGTAATACATCAGGATCATAATCAATAATATCCATCACTTTACCATTGTATTTAAAGAATTTATACAATTCTTTCATGCGTGGGTGTACTTTGACATTATTACTGGTCATTATTTGCCCAGTTTCTTCATTCTTCATAGGGTATAAATACACCTTCAAATCTTTAAAGAATAACTTACCAAAGGCTTCTAAAATACCACCACTTAAATGACGGTAATATTTTTCATCAAAAATATCAACTAGGTTATTTACCCCCATAGTTAATCCAATTTTTGACTTCGTATAATTATTAAAGTATTCTACTAACTTAAAGTACTCTTGAAATTTAGAGATCATTACGGTATGGCCTAATGAACATAAGAGTTCAGCGCGGTCCATAAAATCCTGTTCATCAATTTCTCCAGATGCTTTTAAGTTAGATAAGGTAATTTCAAAAATTACAATAGTATTCTCCTCTTCTACGCTAGTCTCTCTGATAAAGATATCATGAGATTTTTCTAGCATATCCATATTAACCTTTGTTACAGGTCTAAAGCTACCACGTAATGCAAGAATATTCTTTTTATATAAAACTGCAGCTGGCAATAAGTTATTGCCGTCAGGACCGAACATAACAGCATCGGTCATGTTATTTTTAATAAGCTGCAAGCTCATCAAACGGTTATCTACATTTTTATAGTTAGGTCCAGAAAAGTTAATCATATCAACTTCTAAGGTGTCCTTATCTAAATGGTCGTATAAGTATTTAAGAATTTTACGCGGCTGGTCATGCTTGTAAAAGGCACCATAAATAAGGTTTACACCTAAAATACCTAAGGTTTCTTGCTGTAAACGAGCTTCATTTTGCTTAAATCGTACATGTATGATGATTTCATCATATTCTTTTTGAGTTGGGTCTAATTGGTACCTAATCCCTAGCCACCCATGACCTTTATATCTTTTAGAGAAGTCTATCGTTGCTACGGTATTTGCATAAGAGAAAAATAAACGCTCGGGGTGTTTTTTTCTACTAATACGATCTTCCATGTTCATCATCTCGTGAGTCAACATTTTTTTCAATCGCGATTGCGTAACGTATCGGCCGTCTTCTTCTATGCCATAAATAGCATCACTAAAATCTTTGTCATAAGCACTCATTGCTTTTGCAATAGTACCAGAGGCACCACCAGATCTAAAAAAATGCCCGGAGGTTTCTTGGCCAGCACCAATTTCTGAAAATGTTCCGTAAATATCTGGATTCAGATTTATACGAAGCGTTTTAGATTTTATCGAGGGGATATTTTCAAATCCAGTATCCTTTCTTAAAACAGAAGTCATGTAATTTATTTGTTTGCAACAAAGTTAACAAGATTGGGCAATCTAATAAATAAATAAGTTATAAATTTGGATAAAATAGACAATCAGGTGACAATTACATTTTTAGGAACTGGAACTTCACAAGGAATCCCTGTAATTGGGAGCACACATCCGGTTTGTATGAGTGAAAACCAAAAGGATAAAAGACTACGAGTTTCTGTTCTAGTCTCTTGGGATAATTTTAATTATGTGTTTGATTGTGGTCCAGATTTTAGGCAACAGATGCTTAAAAACCCTATTTCGCAATTAGATGGCATTCTATTTACCCATGAACACTCAGACCATACGGCAGGAATAGATGATATCAGACCTTTCTTTTTTAGACAAGGTGATATACCTATTTATGCACATGAACGGGTTATCAAATCACTAAAAATAAGATTTGATTATATTTTTGCCAATGAAAATAGATACCCAGGAGCTCCAGCCGTAGAAATTAAAGAGGTGAAAAATGGAAGTACTTTTAAAATTGGGAATTTAAATGCTATTCCAATAAATCTTAAACATAATAGATTACAGGTTTTTGGTTACCGATTACGAGACTTTGCTTATTTAACGGATATAAAAACGATAGAGGAGCTGGAGGTTAAGAAGTTAAACGGACTCAAAGTTTTAGTCGTAAGTGCATTGCGTATAGAATCTCATCATTCTCATTTTAATTTAGAAGAAGCTTTGGAATTTATTTCTAAAGTGAAACCAGAAAAAGCATACTTGACTCATATAAGTCATCTTCTAGGTTTTCATGATGAAGTGCAAGAATCATTGCCCAAAAATGTATATTTGGCTTACGATAATTTAAAAATTACCATATAATCTTATAAAACCAACCAAATGAAAAGTAGAATTTTTCTATACCTATTTCTTTTTGCATCATTAATAGCTCTTTACCTTTTTGTAAGCAGTGGTACTATGAGTAAGAATAAAGATGCTAGGATAGAAAGCCTAAGTGCGCAAACCGAAAAATTAAGTGATTCTATTAGAGATTTACATTTAAAATTTCTAGAAATGGAGTATTTTTCTTTGGATAATAATGATGATGCTTTTGCATACTACCAGCATTTGAATTTAAAAAATCCTACCGGGTACATTACGGATAAGCTATTAGAAACTAACGAAAGTAAAGGTGATAATCCATTAGTACCTTATGAAGGTATGGAGGGTAATTTTAAAATCAATAAAATTAAAGTATTAAACCATAAATGGATTGTAGCAGATTTTTCTGATGGTCATTACTGGGGAGATCTTATTATTAAATATGAATTGAAAGATGATTTGGGCGTAGATTTTTCGCTGCTAGATCATCTGCTCTATGCTAGGAGTAACGAATAGATATAAAAAAGCTTCTATAGGATATAGAAGCTTTTTTTATTTAATTTTCCGACAACCATTTTTTGAAAGAATAGAAATTTTGAGGTGCCACTCCATGGCCTACGGGAAATTCTTCGTAGGTATTTAAAATACCTAAATGATCTAAGAATTTAGGAGCTTTAGCAGCCCAGTCTACAGGAATAACTTGATCTACAGAGCCATGAGAAGCGTAAATCTTCAAGGCAGAAAAGTCATTGTTTGTGTAGTCTTTCTTTAGTATATTTTCATTGATATAACCGCTTAACGCAATTACACGGGTTACTTTTTTAGGGTATGATAAGGCTACAGCATAACTTAATATAGTACCTTGGCTAAAGCCTAAAAGGGTTACATTATTTTGATCTACGGAATAAGCGGCACAAGCTTCTGTAATAAAGTTTGCAATTTTATCTCTAGATTCAATAGCTTGTACATCATCACTCCATTTGCCTTTTTCTGCATCAAAATTGATGGCATACCAAGCATTCCCATAAGGTTCTAATGTATAAGGGGCGCGTAAAGAGATTACAAAATATTCTTCTGGTAATTCTGCAGCAAAAGAAAATAAGTCTTCTTCGTTACTTCCATAACCATGAAGCATAAAAAGAATGGGAGCATTCTTTTCTAGTGAAGACGGGCGAATTATATGTTCTAGTGATAAGGATTTTGTTTGCATAGAGGTGCTGTATATCTTATAATTATTTAATGAATGTGAACCACTTTTGGTAAAGCGGACCAACAATTGGCATTTCTTGTTTCTTACCAGTCAGTGCTCCTGTAAAGCCATAGCCCCATAAAACCACGTAGAATATATACAAGCCATAAAAAGCATAAGCACCGCCCCATAAATTAATTAAAATAGCAAAGGCTATAAAGGTGAGGTGTAAACCAAAGGCTTGTCTAGTTTGGTATCTAGCAAAATCATGCTGTGGTTCATTGTTCATGCTAGCAGCTATAATAGCACCTACAATAGTAAAGTAAGATACAATAGCGATGGTTTTTCCTGGTATTTCTTTCATGCTTCAAATTTACAGCTAGTAAAAGTATTGGGCAAAAAAAAATAGGCTCCAAAAGGAAGCCTATTTTCAAATATATTTTTTGAAAAGAATTACCCTCCAATTGTTCCAATCACAGGAACAGGTTCTGCCTTTAGATTCATTGCGTTCATTATCCCTATAATAGCAAGAACAAGTGGCAAGAATGAAATTAGACTTAAGAATCCAATTCCAGTAATACTTATTACTACTCTTAGTAATATATTAAGGACAATAGCTAAAATCCATACACGTAATGATTGGCCAATGTGAAAACTTACAAATTCATTCTTTTTATCTCCTTGGTTTGAAAAATAAGCAATTAATGTTCCAATTAAGGTTACATAGCTTATGATAGCCATTGTTTTTCCTGCTTCTTTCGTGGTTTGATCCATAATTTTTTGTTGGTATTTATTGTTTGTTTGTATTACTAACTCTAAAGTATTTAGATTAGTATATTTTCTTCCGAAATTATTCCATAGACATGCCCTAGAATCGGCTGGCCTATAAAGGCACTATTCTTACATGAAGCGTAAATGTCATCTTTTGAGAATTCTTTTTCAGCGTCTGGATTAAATAGCGTAAGGGTTGCTTTTTCCCCTTCCGCTAGTTTTGGAGTAGCAATATTATAGCGTTCTCTTCCTTTTGTTAGTAAGTGTATAGCGGTAGCTACTTCAAAAATTTTGTTTAGCGCACCAAATGCAGATTCCAAGCCTATCGTGCCATAGGCAGCATTGTCAAATTCTATAATTTTCTCTTCCACATCTAACGGAGTGTGGTCTGAAGTTACAAAATCAATAACGCCATCAAGAACGCCCTTTATAAGCATTCTAGCGTCTTTTTTAGTGCGAAGCGGGGGCATCACTTTAAAATTAGTATCAAAGCCTTCTAATTCTTCGTCTGTGAGTACAAGGTTGTGAATAGCTACACTACAGGTAACATCTAGGCCTTTCTTTTTTGCCGTAGCAATTAACTTTACGGCATTTGCCGTAGATATCGTAGGAATATGTAATTTGCCTCCTGTATATTCTAGAATAAATAAATCTCTAGAAATTTGCAATTCTTCCGCTAAAGAAGGAATTCCTTTGAGTCCTAAACGAGTTGCGACTACTTCTTCATTAACTACTCCCTTTCCGGCGATCTGAACATCTAATGGAAAAGAGTACACTAATGCATCAAAACCTTGCGCATATTGCAAAGCTATTTTAAGAAGGTTAGAGTTTTTAGTGGGATTTTTATAATCAGAAAAAGCAACGGCGCCAGCATTTTGCATATCAAACAATTCTGCTAAAACCTCACCCTCAGATTTCACCGTTAAGGTTCCTAGTGGATGTAATTTAGTAGGTTTATTGTTGGCTTTATTTCTTAAAAATACGATGTCCGAACTAGAATCGGGTAGTGGGTTCGTAGTCGGATTTAGAATCACATCTGTAAAGCCACTTTTTGCAGCTGTAAACAAACCATTCTCAATGGTTTCGCGTTCTTCATGACCAGGCTCTCCAAAAGATACGCTGCTATCAAACCAGCCAATAGAGACATGTAGGTTTTCTAGCGCAATAATTTTTGTTTGCTTTTCGGCCTCAATTTTAGGAGCAATTTTAGAAATGATACCATTTTTAATTAGAATATCTCTTTTCTTAAGATGATGTTCTTTATTTGTGGCATCTACAATTTTTGCAGCTTTTAAAAGTACGTTCATTTTAAATATTTTTGAATACCAATTTCAATCAAACCAAATAGTAATGCTAAAATAACAAACCATTTCCAAAGCTCGTTTTTACTATCATCTTTTTCTAAAGTGTCAAACAAATCTGATATTGATGTTGGTGTATAAATGTCTTTAACGTTTTCTAGATCCCAATAAGTTAAACTACTTTCTGTTCTTTGATAATTAAAACCAAGGTGTTTAAAATTTGTTTCTTTATTTTTTACTGTAAATAGTCCATCTTCAGAAGGTACCTCATTAAAGTTTAGAACTATTTTGTTGTTTAGAGATTGTTGCTGCGGGATGTATTCATTCGTTGCATTTGAAATCTTCAAAACATCATCTGTAATACCCTCCACGGCTATGGTCACAGAATTATTTTCTCCTAGGGTATAGTATAGCTCTTGTTGCTTTAAACTTTCTACGCCCATATTGTATAACGTAGGAACAATCAAAGGCGAATTTTTAAAGTTTGATAATTCTGATGATAAAGGAGATGTGAAAAAATAAAATCCTCTTTTGCCAAGTAAGAAAGGTTCATTACTAGCATAAGAGAGTAATATACTTTGTTTAGCATCTAAAGAGTAATAGGTTTTTACCTCTGGATATTGAAAATTGTTAACTTTTTGATCAAACACATTGCTATAGATTGGATGATCAAAATTAATATGCGCAATCTCTTGAGAAGTAGCTATTTTTTGATTCAATTTTACGCCAAAATTATTTAGAAGCGTATTATAATTTGTAATGGTAATATCGTCATTTGGAATCATTATTAAGGTTCCTCCTTGTTGCGTGAATAAATGCAGTGCCTGCATCAATGCTTCTGGTAGCGCTTCTAATTCATTTAAGATAATGGTATGCTGACTTTCAATGAGACTATAATTTAATTGGGCAATGCTATTTTTCTGGTACTCAAATTCTTCTGCAGTATAAATTCTTTCTAAGTAGCCTGTTTCAACTCCATAGATTTCTAGAATTCTCACTTTCTCCTTTTTATTTCTACTAAAATAAAACTGGTTGTCATAATTTAGTCCCGAATCATCTAATTGGATTTTTCCAAGGATAAGGTCATTCTCAGGAAGAGAAATGGTGACGGTTGCACTTTTTGTATGGTTAAATTCTGCAGCTGTTTTTGCAATTAATTGATCTCCATTGTATACAGAAATAGGCTGATTTTCTAAATCCTGAGAGGCTGATAATTTTATTTTTATCGTTGTGGTCTCGTTAGATTTGGGACTATAAAAAATACTATCAATAGCAATGTTTTCAATCTTAGAGGAGGCTAATTGTATGTAGTAATTATTTAATTCTTTGGATGGTTTTAAAGACGCTTCCTTATTTTTTTGAAAATCACTGATTACAATTAGGTTTTTTATGCTATTTGTAGCAGTACTAAAAAGAGAGGTAGCTTTTAACGTAATAGCCTCAGAAGGTAATTGATTTTGTGAAAAATTTAGCGAGAGCAAATCATTTTGTATCGCTGCAATAGTAGTATTTGAAAAGGTATGGTCATTTGTAAATAGAGTAAGTGGTGTGTTTTTCGGTGCTTTTTTTACAATCTCTTGAACTGCAACTTCTAATAAAGAGGAATTTCCTTTTTTGGCTTGCATGCTAAAGGAATTGTCTAAATATATTATGGTTTCTTTATTTTTAAAAACGGTATTCTTTGCGAAAAAGGGTTGCGCAAATGCAATAATCAATGTTGTAAAGAGCAGCATCCTTGTAAGTAAAAGCAACCATTTTTTAAGAGATCTACTTTTCTGAGACTCGGCAACTACTTGCTGCAGCATCTTTACATTCGTAAATGCTGTTTTTTTAAACCGACGTAGTTGTAAAAGGTGGATTAATATAGGAATCAGTAGTAAAAATAAGCCCCAAAGTATTTCTGGATATTTAAAATGCATTCCTAGTAATTGTTTGACAAATATAATTAAATAATTATTGGATTGTTTGTAAAACGGTCATTAATTAAACCAAACGGCGTAGCCTTTTCTTCGCAATTCTAAAGCTACCAATTCTTCCATTTTTAGGCCTTCTTGCTTTGTCTTTAATACGGGAACATGATTGTATAAACTAGGACGCAAATAGCTACCATATTTTTGCACAATTGCGGAAGATAATTTATGACCTTTTTTGTTTCTATACCCTGTTTTATGTTGTTCTAAACGCTCTTTAGGGGTCTTACTCGTCATGCCTACGTATACGCATTCTAGCACTCCGTTAAATTGTGGATTAGCAGCTCTAAACCTCCAATTTTCGGTAAAGACCTTTTTTTGCAGTTCGATGACGTAGATTCTATATTCGGTTTTGGCCATAGTGCTTTAGATGTATTTAGCAGAAGAAATAATAATCTTTATAAGTGCTTAAATTAAGATATTCTAATTGATTTTTAATATGTTTTTGGTCCTCGTGATTGGCAACGGTAATAATTACTTGAGGGTTTTCTTGTTGCGCTAAAACACTAGATTCCAGCATTTCTATATCATAAATATGTTTCCCTATCTTCTTTTCATTATTACAAATCCATTTAAAATCTATATTACTGGCTAGTAGCTTTTTGGCAATGGTTTTTCCTTTTTTTCCAGCGCCCCACAATACAATATTCTTTTGAGGATCTAATTCAATTGCTTTAAAGTAATCAAATTTTAGGTCTAAAAAAGTATTCTCTGCATAATGATTGCTTGTTCTAGATGTTCTGGTAGAATAATCACGCCATAAATGCAACACGTCTTTACAAGGAATACAGATGAGTTTATGTTTGTAAAAACGAAAAGCTAAATCATAATCTTCAGGGTACGTATTCGTATTAAAACCACCACAAGCATCAAAATCAGAGGTATATACCATCCAACAAGGGGAGGGGATGACACATTCCTTGTAAATTTCACTGAAATTTGTACCTCTTGAGGTCAACCCATTCAGCCATTTCTCATAGGTGGCATAACCATCATTCACACCTGTTTCAGAAAAATAGGAAACTTTTCCAACGGCGATGTGATTGGTACCATGGGCTAGAAGTGATTGTACCATGACCTCTAACCTGTTAGGTGTCATAATATCATCAGCATCCATTCGTGTGATGAATGTTCCTGTTGCTTTGCTGTATGCCAATTGTAATGCTGAAATAATTCCAATACCATCATTAGTAAGAATAGTAAAACGCGGATCCTTTTTTGCCATATTCATGCCAATTGCTTTACTAAGATCAGTAGAGCTATCATCTACAGCAATGACTTCGAAATTTGAATAAGTTTGCTCATGAATAGAAGCTAGACACACTGAAAAAAAGTCTTCTGTATTTTTAAAAGGGATAACAATACTTACTAATGGCTTTTGCATTAAGAGGTTTTAATTAGATTCTTCCAAAACGATATTTATAGCTTCTAGAACCAATGGGGTCATAATATCATACCCTATAACAGTAGGGTGCACTCCATCTTCTGAATAGATGTCTTTCATTCCTTTTTCATCATCCACTAATGCAGCATAATAATCTAAGTAGTAACAATCGTTTGCTGTAGCATAAGCTTTAAGAAAGGTATTCATTTCAATAACACTGTCTGCAGGATTGATGCCTGGTTTCCATGCAAACTTATTTGCAGGAAGAATGGAAGAGATTATAACTTTGATTTGATTGGCGTGGGCTAGCTCTACCATAGACACAAAATTGTTTTGAATCATTTTTAATGTAGAAGGTCCTGTATTACCAGCAATGTCATTAATGCCTCCCAAAATTACAACAGCTTTGGGTTTTAAATTGATGACATCTTGTCTAAAACGCAGCAACATCTGCGGCGTTGTTTGTCCGCTTATACCCCTGTTAATGAAAGTGTTTTCCTTAAATAAATTCGGGTTTCCATAGTCTATCCAGCCTTGTGTAATAGAATTCCCCATAAAAACCACGCGTTGTTCATGTTCGTCAGGTAAACCTAAACTATCGTTTTTTGCTTTGAATCGTTCTAAATCGGGCCAGTCTTGACTTTGTGCTGTAGCAGTCATAAATAATAGTATACTTGAAATCTTAATCCAAAGTTTTTTCATAAAAATTAGTGGTCATTTATAAACTTTCTCTTTCTATAGTGTTTAAAGAAAGTTCTTCAATAGTTTTGGTTTTGCTGGGACTTTGCATGGCTAGATAGAGTAGTAGGGTAGTGCCAATAGTAAAATATAAAGTGTAACCGTTAGACATGAATTGTAAAAAGGCTAAAAAAGCAGGACCTTCTAATAGCGCAAATTTTAAAATATTTGCTTTTTGATAGAGCGCTAGTTTCGTTTTTAAGTCTTCAGAAGTATTTATGGCAGCAAGTTCCCTTGAATACATATATTTACTAGCAAAATAACCTACCATAGCTACAATGGGCACAACGTAAATAAAAATATCATTTTCCATAGAAAATTCATTAACAAAACCAGGGCCACCGAAAAAAGTAAAAGCAGCAAAGGCTGCGAGGCTAAGTATTAGAAAAGCGTGAATAATTTTTAATGTTTTGATAGCCATATTTTGAGAGGTTGTTAAGACTACCAATTTACTATATTTTTAGTTTCTAAGGAACCAATAAGCTAAAAATAGCACAAGAAAGGTTGCTAATGCCGCAGAGAAGTTAATCCGTCTATCCAAAGCTTTATACCTTTTAATTTTAATTTTTATGTTCTTCATTAATTCAGGAGTAGCTTTTTTAAATTCGGGTTTTTCAGCATTATCAATAACCCGTTTATAATCGTTAGTACTTCGTACAGTACGTTTTTTTAAAAGTTTTCTGTTTGCATTTAAAGATTTAATGGCATGCAACATATTTCCGGCTCCACTCATAATAAGTTTATTTACAACTACTTATAGGTGTGATAAATAGAAAAAATGTTACAGTATTGGATTGAAATAGTAGCAATTTAGGAGGCGAGATGATCTTTTGTTGTAAGAAGATAATTGTAAGATTAAAAAGGGTTTACATGTAAATGTTTGATTGCTAAGCGTTTGGTTTTAAAATTTACATTGCAGCAAAGTTTACCATATGTTCTTCTAACCTTTAAATAACCTCTTAACTTTTTTATAAGAATGAGGTAATAAAAGCAAAATACTGAATTAACATAGCTCTTAAGGTTTATAAATAATTTTGGCAACGAGAATAAATAACTATAAACTAAAAATTTTATGAAAACCTTTAAATCAACTTTTTTAAGTGCCTTATTGCTCTCTGCATTGGCATTAAATTTTAACAGCTGTAATCCAGAAGATGGTGTAGATGGCATAGATGGTGTAGCCGGTGTTGATGGTGCTGACGGTGCAGACGGAATTGATGGGGTAGACGGAATGGATGCTTCAGTGTATTTGGCAAGTTCAAAATCACCAAATTTATTTAAAGTAACCAGTGATTTTGTGAACTTAAAAATGTCTTTATTATTAACATCAGAAGATATTATTCCTAATTCACCCGATTTCGTGTATGGTTCCCTAGCAGATGGTGCTGGATTATTAGATAACGGTGATGATACTTTTACTTTAATCAATAATATAGAAGGTGATTATTCTATCGCGCGTATTATGTTGAATAAAAATTTAAGACCTTTTTATGGGGAATATATTTTAAATGCTGAAGCTACTGCATCAACAGCTATGTGTTCAGGTACTTTAATCACCAATGGAGAACACGGATTTGGACCTTTATATTTATCAGGTGGCGAATGGGGTGGTGCTTCTAAAGGCGTATTTGTTGTAGATCCTGCAAAAAGTGCGGATGCGGCTAGTACAGGAGAAATGTTGCCTGCTTTAGGGCAATGGTCTACCGAAAACGCAGTGCCAATTGGTAAAGATGCGTATGCAGATAAAACAGTAGTATTTATTGGTGATGATCACGCAGATAATAGTGTTCCTTCTGGTCAATTAGGAATGTATGTTGGTGATAGAGGTGATTTAAGTGGCGGAAAATTATACGGTTTAAAAGTTACCACTTCTGGTGTTGATTTTGAAATGGATATGGAAGAAGGTACCGAGTATGATGTTGAATTTGTAGAACTTGAAGAGAAAGAAATTGATGCATTGGATGCGGAAGCAAAAGCAAAAGGTGTCATGGGCTTTTCTAGATTGGAAGATATTGATTGGAGAAGAGGTTCCGCTGCCAACCAAAGAGAAATTTATTTTTGTGTTACAGGTCGTTACAGTGCTGATTTAGTTGGAAAAGGATCTATTTTAGGTCGTGTCTATAAAGTAGTATTAAATGAAAATGACCCGACTGGAGCCGCAAAAATTACTTGTGTTCTAGATGGTGATATTGTTGGAGGTAAAGCAGAAGGTTTTCATTCTCCAGATAACATTTTAGTTACTGAAAATTACGCTTACATTCAAGAAGATCCTAATGGATATTTAGATACAGCAGTAAATGGTTATGCAAAATTATACCAATACAATCTTGCTACAGGAGAAATTAAAACAGTTTTAGAATGTGATCAAAATAGAGCTGAAAGCTTGGGGTATGGTACCGTTTCAAGTACCTGGGAAATTACAGGTATGATTGATGTAACTGATGTTGTGAATAACGGTGAAAACACTTTTCTAGTAATGACTCAAAACCACGGTTGGGAGCCAGCAGACGGTACATCTTTTACAGATCCTAAAGCTATTTCAGATATATCATCGGCAACTAAAGAAGGTTCAATGATGTACATGATTAAAGGTTTAGAAAGATAATATTGAAGAACATCATGAATAAAATACTATTTATGAAAGCGAAGACATATACTTTTGGTATATGTCTTTTGCTTTTACTAACAACGGCTTGTAAAAACGATAAAAAACCAATTGCCATACTAACTACAGACGATGAAATAACAAAATTTTATAAGTCTGAATTAAATGATTGTATTCAGTACCTAGATGCTATAGCGGGTACGAATGAGACAAAAATTAATGTTGATTTATATACAAAAGCGCGATTTAAGTTTAAAGCTATTGAACCCATCTTGTCCGCCATTGATAAGAATAATTACAAGTCACTCAATGCTCCGAACATTTTGCAAGTGCAAGAAGAAGATCTTACGGATATTAAGATCAGAAACCCTTTTGGGTTTCAGGTGATAGAAGAATTACTTTTTGATCCTGAGGCAGACAGTTTAGCGCTCTATAATACCGTAAATCTAACAAAAAACCGACTCAAACTGATTGAAAAAAATACGCAAATAAATCTTAAAGATCATCATTTAATATGGCTTTTCAGAAACCAAATTGTACGTACAGCCACAACAGGTATTACTGGTTTTGATTCTCCTATATTGGGGCAATCTTTGTTAGAGTGCCAAACAACCTACCAAACCTTAATTGATTTAACAGAGATTCTAAAAGCAAAATTTAATTCCAATACCTTATATGTAGCGCTAATAGATTCATTCAAGAATTCAATTTCAGTGCTAAATCATGATTTTGACAGCTTTGATCGCTATGGTTTTATTAAAAATAATACGGACAAGCAATTAGAATTATTGGTAAAAGTTCAAAAAGATTGGAAGGTTCAGTTTCCGTTTGAAATGGCTATTTCAAATGATGCAACTTCTCTTTTTGATGCCAATACACTGAATGTATTTTATTTTTCAGACTATAAAAGTGATACGTTAAGATTGAAAGAAAAGCAGCTTTTAGGTAAGCAGCTATTCAATGATAAAATGTTATCTAAAAATTATGAAATGGCTTGCGCTACATGTCATATAAAGGATAAAGCATTTACAGATGGAAAAAAAACATTCGATAAAAATCAAATAAGAAATACACCAACCTTACGCTATGCGGCATATCAACAAACATTTTTTATGGATGGGCGTTCCGGTAGTTTAGAAGGCCAAATAGTTGGAGTTGCCGATAATCACGACGAGTTTAATTTGCCAATGGATTCTATTGTAAATCGGGTACGTAATGAACAGCATTATAAAAATCAATTTGACACGCTATATCAAGGCAAAAGAATGGAATATAATGTTCGGCATGCCATAGCTTCTTATATCAGAACTTTAAATAGTTTCGACTCTAAGTTTGATAAAAATATAAATGGACTTGAAGATACATTGACGGAAGAAGAAATTTCTGGATTTAATCTGTTCATGGGAAAGGCTGTTTGTGCCACTTGTCACTTTGCACCATTGTTTAATGGAACCGTACCTCCTGATTATAAAGATACCGAAATGGAATTGATAGGTGTGCCTGAACAGAATGATACTATTAACGCTTTGATAAGTGGTGATTTAGGTAGATATAATATGTATGAAACAGAAGAGCGGAAACATTTTTTTAAGACACCTACGGTAAGAAATGTTGAAAAAACAGCACCTTATATGCATAATGGAGTGTATACAACACTAGAGCAAGTGGTTGATTTTTACAATAGAGGCGGAGGGCAAGGAATAGGAATTGAGGAAGCTTATCAAACGCTTCCTTTTGATAATTTGCAATTGACTAAAAAGGAGCAGGCTGAATTAGTTGCATTTATGAAAACCTTATCCGATTCAGAATAAGATAGTTTAATCCTCTCAACTTTTGAGGGGATTAAAACTTCTCAAATACACCTAAACCAAATAAGGCAAAATCATATTTCGATGGATCATTTGCATCCATCTTGCGAAGATTAGCATCCAATTCTGCCAAGGCCTTAGCATCGTTTTGTTTTCGTTTAAGGAGTTTTAACTTACGCGCTACGTTTCCAGAGTGAACATCCAAAGGGCACGATAAATAAGCAGTTGGAATGGTATTCCAGATACCAAAATCGACCCCCGTAGTAGCATCTCGCACCATCCAACGTAAAAACATATTTATACGTTTAGCGGCAGAACCTTTCATGGGATCTGAAACATGTTTCGTAGTTCTACTTGGATGTGGGATTTCAAAAAATACTTTTTTAAATCCGGCTATGGCAGGTTGTAGTGATCTATCAGCAATATTGGCTTTAAATACGGCTTCTAATCCGCCATGATGTATATAAATATTTTGGAGACTTTTAATAAAAAATTTCAGATCTTCTCCATTAAAGGTGCGGTGCACAAAAGTATCAAACCTAGCGAGATCTTCTTCTTGGTGATTTAAAATGAAATCATAAGGAGAATTATCCAATAAGGCCATCATTTTTTTTGCATTGGTAATAATACTTTTTCTATTTCCCCATGCAATAGTAGCGGTTAGAAAAGCACTGATTTCCACATCTTCTTTACGGGTAAATGTATGTGGAATTTGGATAGGATCGGTCTCTAAAAAAGTGGGATGGTTGTATTGAATAACTTTTTCGTCAAGAAATAGTTTAAGTTCAGCTTTCTTCATCAAGGAATAGTTTCTCCTGCAAATTTAAGGAATAACATCGGAGCAAGTAGAATTCCATTATGTAACGCGTGTAATAACATAGACCATACTAATCCTAATTTTACCCGAGTAAATCCAAGAAAAATTCCTGCAGCTGTTTGTGGTAATACCAATATAGGAGCCAACCAAAGGTGGTCTGCGTATGCTTCAAAATTACTTAAATGTACGGCTCCAAAAAGAAAAACGGAACCATAATAAGCATATGTAAAAAATTTGGGATTTTTAAAAAAAGTTAAGGTTCCTCTAAATATTAGCTCTTCTAATACAGGAGCCAAAATTACCGCTAGAAAAAAAATGACATAAATAGGATATTTTTTAAACATTTCTGCAACACCATGATCGCCTAAATCGGCACCCACGGCAGTAGTGATAACTCCCATTAAAACTCCTAAACCAAAACTAGCAGCAATATTTAGAACCAGTAGTTTTTTGAGAATGCTCCATTTTTCAGATTCATGGATTTTGTAAGGTTCATTTTTTGGGTCTTTAAAATACTCCCAAACTTCAGAAATCATTCTGCCGTTAGCATTTTACCATCAACCATGGTTAATTTTCTATCTGCCATTTCAGCCAACTCTTCATTGTGGGTTACAATAACAAAGGTTTGACCAAATTCATCTCTTAGTTTAAAAAATAATTTGTGAAGATTATCGGCGCTTTCCGTATCTAAATTTCCGCTAGGTTCATCCGCAAAAATAACACTAGGGCTATTAACTAAAGCACGCGCTACGGCTACGCGTTGTTGCTCTCCACCAGATAATTCATTTGGTTTGTGATGATACCGATGCGATAGGCCTAAAAAGTCTAGCAATTCTTTGGCTCTTTTTTCAGCATCATTCTTTGCGGTATTTTTAATAAATGCAGGAATACATACATTTTCTAATGCAGTAAACTCAGGAAGTAACTGGTGAAACTGAAATATAAATCCAATATTTTCATTTCTAAATTTAGCCAACTCCTTTTCTGATAAAGCAGTAATATCTCTTTCCTTTATTAGAAGCTGACTTCCTTGTTTATTTGTTTGAATATCTAGTGTGCCTAGAATTTGTAGTAAGGTAGTTTTACCAGCTCCAGAAGGGCCTACAATAGAAACAATTTCTCCTTTTGAAATGTGTAAATCTACACCTTTTAAAACCTGAAGATCTCCATAATATTTTTGGATATTTTCTGCCTTTATCATTCTTATAAAATTATGGCATGAAAGTAAGCATTAGCCTAGACATGACAAAACTCGTGCCTATAGATTGAGTGTATTTTAAGAAGGAAACCTTGTTTGTCTATGCCACTATAAGGAAATAGAATTAAGGAGTAACAGATAGTATAGTATATTTGTGACTTAAATAATTCATCTATTTTCATTTATGCAATGAATTTAATGACTAAATTTGTTTAAGTGTTTTATTTAAAACATGAACAAAAAGTTAAGAAAAAGAAATTTGATGGATCCATATAAAAAGTTTGAAGAGTATGATATAGAAATTACGGATGATGTACGTAGTAACTATAAAACAATTATTGAAGGCGTAGGGGAAGACGTTACAAGAGAAGGTTTAGTAAAAACTCCAGAACGTGCTGCTAAAGCTATGTTATACTTAACACAAGGATATCAACAAGATCCTGTTGAGATTTTAAAAGGAGCAATGTTTAAAGAATCCTATGATGATATGGTGATCATTAAAGACATTGAGTTATATTCTCTTTGTGAGCACCATATGCTACCATTTTTTGGAAAAGCTCATATTGCTTATATCCCTAATGGTCATATTGTAGGCCTAAGTAAAATACCGCGTGTTGTAGATGTTTTTGCAAGACGTTTGCAAGTTCAAGAGCGTTTAACTCATGACATATTAGAATGTTTAAATGATACTTTGAAGCCTAAAGGTGTAGCGGTAGTTATTGAGGCATCACACATGTGTATGATGATGCGTGGTGTACAAAAGCAAAATTCTGTGACAACTACTTCTGGGTTCAGAGGGCAGTTTGAGAAGCAAGAGACAAGAAATGAGTTTTTAAAATTGATTAGTTCTAAACTTTCGTAATCATAGTCGCATATTTTTTGGCATCTATTTTGATTATAATTAATTAAAATAGTAAATTTAAATATGTCAGAATTAAAAGATAATAAAGTACGCAACCTGTTTTTAAGCCTTCTTTTTGATGCTTTGGGACTCGTATCGTTTGTAATACCCGGAATAGGAGAGTTTTCAGATATTATCTGGGCACCAATTTCTGCTTGGTTAATGACTAGGCTTTACAAAGGTAAAATAGGGCAGGCTGCCGGAATGGTGACTTTTGTAGAGGAGTTAATTCCTGGGTCAGATTTTATCCCAACCTTTACCATCATGTGGTTTTATACCTATGTATTCAAAAAGAAAAAAGAAGAAGTGATTATAGAAGCATAAAAAAATCCTCGGGAAATTTCCTGAGGATTTTTTGTTTAATAAAGTAGGCTAGATAGATAAAAGTATTTGACAAGGATGTATCTTTGCCGCCAATCTATTTTTAATGAGTTTTACCTTACTATCTTCTCCATTACAGGGCTTTACTGATTTTCGTTTTAGAAATGCATTCCATCATTTTTTTGGTGGAATAGATACTTTTTATGCGCCTTACATTCGTTTAGATGGTAAATTGGTCATCAAGTCGTCGTATCAACGCGATTTACAGCTTGAAAATAATACCGACTTAAGTCTTATCCCTCAAGTAATGACTAATGATGCAGATGAATTCTTATTTGTCGTAAAGTACATTCAAGATTTAGGCTATACGGAGTTAAATTGGAATTTAGGTTGTCCATACCCTATGGTGACTAAACGTGGCATGGGCTCTGGGTTAGTAAAAGAAGCAGATAAGATTGATCATATTCTGGACCGCGTACACGCAGAAACCGATGTTACCGTTTCTATGAAAATGCGCATGGGTTATGAAGATAGTAGTGAGATATTAGATACGTTTCCAATTTTAGATAAATACCCTATCAAAAATATCGCAATACATGCACGTTTAGGTAAGCAGCTTTATAAAGGAGGGGTAGACCTAGATGCTTTTCAACGCTGTGTGGATAGTACACGTCATAAATTATATTACAATGGTGATATTACTTCCGTACAAACCTTTAAGAATATGCAGGAACGTTTTCCAAGTATTGACCATTGGATGATTGGCCGTGGTTTGATTGCAGATCCTTTTTTACCGAGTATGATTAAAGCAAACACGTTTGAATATCCAGAAGATAGATGGGCAATTTTTAGTGAATTTCATGAGACTATATATAAAGATTATGATGCATTTCTATCTGGACCCACTCCAATAAAGATGAAAATGCAGGGGTTTTGGGAGTTTTTCTCACAATCTTTCTCAAATCCACAGAAAACCTTTAAAGCGATAAAAAAAGCAAATAACCCAAGGGCTTACCAAAGTGCTGTAGCTGAAATTTTAAAGAAAGAAATGAGCTTGTAGGAAACTATAGCCTTACCTTTGCAGCTTATTTTTTAGTCCATTTTGAAAGATATTCTACTTATAACACCTCCGTTTACGCAATTAAACACGCCTTATCCCGCAACGGCTTATTTAAAAGGGTTTTTGAATATAAAAAATATTTCTTCTTTTCAGATCGATTTAGGTATTGAGGTAATTCTAGAATTATTTTCAAAAGATCAGTTTAAAAGAATATTTGATCATGCCAATGAGCATGCCACGATTGTTTCAGAAAATTGCCATCGGATTTATGCTTTAAAAGATGTTTATTTGCAAACGATAAATCCTGTTATCGCATTTTTACAAGATAAGAACCCAACATTTGCGCGACAAATTTGTACAGATGGTTTCTTACCGGAAGCCTCACGTTTTCAGCAGCTAGACGATTTAGATTGGGCTTTTGGTGAAATGGGATTGCAAGATAAAGCAAAGCATTTAGCGACTTTATATCTAGAAGACTTATCAGATTTCATCGTAGAATGTATTGATGCTAATTTTGGATTTAGCAGGTATGCGGAGCGTTTAGGACGTAGTGCAAATTCTTTTGATGAATTATACGGTAAACTACAAGAAGAGCTAACTTACATAGATGAATTAACTTTAGCTATTCTAGATCATCATTTAAGAAGCATACAACCTAAATTGGTATGTTTTTCAATTCCTTTTCCAGGTAATTTGTATAGCGGATTTAGAAGTGCACAATATATAAAAAAACATTTTCCCACCATTAAAATTGGAATGGGTGGCGGTTTTGCAAACACAGAATTACGATCTGTGACCGATACACGTGTTTTTGAATTTTTTGATTACATCACGCTAGATGATGGTGAATTACCTGTGGAATTATTAGTAAACGCGGTTACCAATAATCCAGATACGCTAGGGGAGTTTAAAAGAACCTTTTTAATGCAGAACGAAAAGGTAAGCTATATAAATACTTCGAAAAGAGCAGATTATAAGCAAAGTGAGGTAGGAACTCCTGATTATACCGATTTACTTCTAGACCATTATATTTCTGTGATTGAGATAGCAAATCCTATGCATAGCTTGTGGAGTGATGGCCGATGGAATAAATTGACCATGGCACATGGTTGCTATTGGGGAAAATGTACCTTTTGCGATATTTCATTAGATTATATAAAAGTATACGAACCCGTTGCTGCTAAGCTTCTAGTAGATAGGATGGAGACCCTTATAGAACAAACAGGTGAAAATGGTTTCCATTTTGTAGATGAAGCAGCTCCGCCTTCTTTAATGAAGGCCTTAGCGATTGAAATTTTAAAACGAAATTTAATAGTTACTTGGTGGACCAACATACGGTTTGAAAAGAACTTCACCTCTGATTTGTGTAAGTTATTAAGGGCTTCTGGCTGTATAGCAGTTTCAGGTGGCTTAGAAGTGGCGTCTGACCGGTTATTAAAATTGATTGATAAAGGGGTGACGGTTGCTCAGGTGGCACAGGTGACACGTAATTTTACGGAGGCGAACATTATGGTGCATTCCTATTTAATGTACGGCTACCCAACGCAAACCGTTCAAGAAACCGTAGATAGCCTTGAAATGGTACGTCAACTTTTTGAAGTAGGGGTGTTACAATCAGGTTTTTGGCATCAATTTGCACTAACAGCACATAGTCCCGTTGGGATTAATCCATCAGAATATGGTATTGTCCCAGATATTAAGGAAATCACCTTTGCCAATAACGATATTGACTTTAAGGATACCACGGGTATAAATCATGAGCAATTTAGTTTCGGTTTAAAAAAGTCACTTTTTAATTACATGCATGGTATTGGTTTTGAAACTCCATTACAACAATGGTTTGATTTTAAAATTCCGAAATCACAAATTGCAAAAAACTTTATTGAGAATTGTTTAGAAACAGTCATGGCACTAAGTACGAAGCCCACGGCTAAAATTATTTGGTTAGGCGGTATGCCGCAATTAGAAATTAGCACCAAAACAAAGCGTGGACAGTCTTGGGAGCAATTAAAAATGATGTTTCATGATCGAAAAAAAGCTACCACTATTACTCTAGAAAAAGAGAAAGGGGAGTGGTTGTATCAACAGTTAGAAAAATTACAAGTACAAGAAGGGTCATTGATCTCATTTGGAGCCCTAAAAGCAGATTTTGAAACAGAATTTGAAAATTTCGAATTGTTTTGGTTTTCAAAACCTCTGCAGACCTTAAAAGAAACAGGATTATTAACGCTTTAAATAAAGTAGTAAATAGCGTCATACATGAATTTTAAAAAAGCCTTAGGTTATATGGTTATTAGTACTTTGTCTTTCACTTTTATGAATGCCACCGTAAAATATCTGGCTCATTTACCCGCCTGTGAATTAGTATTCTTTAGATCCTTAGGAACGTTAGTCCTAACGCTTTCTTTTTTAACATATCACAAGATTCCAATTTTAGGAAATAAAAGAAAATTACTAATATATAGAGGTTTGGCAGGGGTCACCTCTATGACCTTATACTTTATGTCTTTAAAGTATTTAACGATGGGTACGGCAGTTTCTTTACGCTATATAGCACCAATATTCGCAGCATTTTTTGCCATTTTCCTATTAAAGGAAAAAGTGAAGTTTCTACAATGGATATTCTTCGGAATTGCTTTTGGAGGGGTAATGATATTAAAAGGTTTTGATGGCACGCTAGACCCATTTGGGTTGGTCTTGATTATAGCAGCTGCTTTTTTTAGCGGATTAGTATATGTGACGATTAGCAAAATAGGCAAGCAAGATCATCCGGTAGTTGTTGTCAACTATTTTATGATGATTGCTACAATAACAGGAGGGATACTTTCTATTTTTAATTGGGTAACTCCTAAAGGAATAGAATGGCTTCTTTTATTAGGTCTAGGGATATTTGGTTATTTTGGTCAATTGTATATGACCAAAGCATTTCAATCTGGGACTACCACCCAAGTAGCACCCCTAAAATATATAGAGGTGCTTTTTACGGTAACCGTAGGGTTACTTTGGTTTAATGAAATTTATACCTTGTGGAGCATATTAGGCATCGTGATGATTATCGGCGGATTAATACTTAATGCGCTGTATAAATCTAGAAGCTCTTAGTTTATTTTACGTTGTCTAAACCATAAATCTTCTAAGCTCATGTTTAAGGTGAATAGGTGATAGTTTTCTTTAATTAGGACATTTTCAATTACCCCTTTTGAACCATAACTATATGATAAATTTATCATAGAGTTAGAATTTTTACTTACAGGTAATCCTATCCCTGTAGTAATATTAAAGCCATTTATTTTTTTGTTATTAACTTCTAAATATCCCGTATCATAATTATAACCAAGTCTATAATTAATACGATCACTGTATTTAAAGCTACTCTTATTCTTGATATATTCTAAACCTACTCCTAGAATATCTTGATCTACATAACTTCCGGAAAGATCTGTTTGATTGGTAGCATCCCAATAATTCTTTTTGTAATCTGCGCTAAGCATAAAAGACTTATATAGTTTTGCGCTAAAACCGATCCCAACTTCTAAGGGCAGGTCAAAATTATCTGCATTATCAGGTTCATCAGTCTCAATGGTTACACTTGTAGATCCTTCTATTACTTTGCTTACCGAACGATCAAGACTTCCTTTTAAGCTAGTAGGAAATTGCATGGTACTTCCTAAGGTAAACTTATCACTGAGATCAAACTGCATTCCAAATCCAAGACGAGCACCACTATAATTGGTGGTCTCGGTTAAATTAAAAGCACTGTTGCTTATGGCAAAAGATTCTGTTTCTTCTATATTTCCAAATAAGAATGATGCACTCATCCCAAATCGTAGGTTATCTAAAAGTGAATATCCTAAATTCAGCTTTAAATCACTCAAAGCACCTAAACCAGTTACTGAACTTTCAAAAGTTTCCGTGCTCCCTTCAATATTAGATTGAATGCCTACTAAAGAATAGCCAACATCACTATAAGGAACCATGGTAATACCGGCGCCAAGACCTTCTGTAATTCTAAAGGCAAAAGCAATGTTAGAGAAATTTACATTTTTCTTATTTTCGCTATAACTTCTGTTACTATAGTTATTTAATTCTCCAGTAACTCCAATATCATAGAAAAAGGAGTTTTGTGGAATTAAAGCATAGTTAGCAGGGTTTAAGTTGTTAATTTCAGAATCTGTCTTTAAACCAATTCCCGTATATCCTAAGGCATTGGACTTTCCAATACTGGTTTGGTTAATTACTCCTAAACCATATAAGGAATAGGGAGAACTAGTTAAAGCTTCTGATTGTGAATATCCTGAATGAATTGAAATAATAAGGGTTACTATACTCGTTAAATAGGATAATTTAATTTTCTTCATCGTAAACTGCATATGTAAGTTCTAGTTTTGTTTTTGTACTGGAGTTTAGCGTACCATTTAATATAAACCGGTCTACAGTATTGGAAAAATCTTCAGGAATTAAGAGTAGTGATTGATCAGAATTTAGATCGGTAGTCAGTATACTTTCTATATAAGTGGTCAAATCTATTTCGTAATAAATGTCATTGTACTCTTGGTTTTCTGTATTTAAGATAGCAGTTACGGTAGAAGCATCGGTATTGTATAACTGGCTCGTGATATCATTATTTTTATCTATCAGATACACAGACATGTAATCTTCTAAAGAAAGAAAATCAGTATACGAACCAATCACAGGCGTAATTTTTAAAACTGCTTTTAATAAAGTACCTTGTCCGCCTACATTATTTACCGTTTTAAGATATGGTAGCTCTATTTTAGTGGCTATACCTGTTCCAGATTGAATAAATGTTTTGTTATCACTAGCATCACTAGATAAGCTAAGCTCACCATTCGTAAGTGTTTGTAAATAATCTAAAGGATCTGTGGCCGAAATAGCATTAAAAAATGGGTTAGGAGTATCGGAAGTGTTAAGTATTATATCAGTGTAGCTTTGATCTCTATCTGTTTCTCCTGATGTAGAGTAATAAAGTCGCATATAAAAATCGGTAGTTGCTTTTGAAAAACCTATGACAGAACCATTATCATCAGTACCGGGAAGTAAAGCAATACCTTTAAATTCATTGGTAAACTCTGCTGTATTTGTAATGATTTTACCTTGTAGGTTCTCAAAAAATTCTAGACCCAAGTCATCTGATAATTTTATTTCTAAGGAATCTGATGATTGTGGCCTTGGTGTATAACTCAAAGTTCCCAAATCTATATCATCATAAGCAACGGAGCTGGTATTGTAGAATGCATTATTCTCATCTGGGTCAAAGTTTTCTGTAAGACGCTTTATGTAAATGGTATTCGTATTTGTGGTATCACTATAATAGTAGCTGTCATATTTTAAAAATAGGACAATGCTATCAAACTCTGCTTCTGTATCAATGGCATAAGAGTTAGGTAAGAGACCTACATAGGTACCGCTGCGAACTGTTCCAAAAACAGGATCGGTATACTGGCCAATTAAAGCACGGCTGGATGTCGAGGTAATGATGCTATCAAACTTTACGGTAGCGGCATTGACGGTTAAGGTGTCAATAAGAACTACTCTAATATTACTATCTGTAAACAAATCTCCCGCTAAAAAATCAGAATCATTAAGGTCATCACTACAACTACCTAGTAAACCTAGTAGTACTATTGTGCTAAAAAGCCACAATTTGTTTATCATAATTTATTTTTTTTGATAAATGTATAGGACACATAATTAGCACTAGAGTAGAATAGATAAATGCGGTTATTTTTAAGACCAACTCGGGATATATTACGATAAAGCAAGATGTTTTGTTCGTAGATTAATAATAGGGTTTCATATGTTAAAACTCCTACTTTATCTATTCTGTTTTATTTGACTTCATAAGCAGTATAGATTTGAAATCGAATTAAAAAATCAACATATTTTAAAAAATTAGTTTATGAAAGAAATGACATTAAAATATAAGATAGCCTACTTATTTGGTATTAGCTTATTATTAGTAGCAACTAGCTGCTCCAGTGATGACGATGATGATGATACAGGAAACTGGGTAGAAAAGTCTGTTTTTGATGGAAGCCCTAGAAGTGGAGCAACTAGCTTTACTATTGGTAATATAGGTTACATGGGTGTTGGTTATGATGGCGATGACTATTTAAACTCTTTCTGGGCTTATGATATAGAAGGTAATTACTGGTCGCAAAAAGCAGATTTTACAGGTTCTGAACGAAATGCAGCAGCAGGATTTACTGTTAATGACAAGGGGTATATTGGTTCTGGGTATGATGGTTTGGATGAATTAGCAGATTTCTATTCGTATGACCCAGGAACTAATGCGTGGACACAGATTGCCGATTTCCCATCTACGCCTAGAAGAAGCGCTATTGGATTTGGCTTAAATGGTACTGGATATTTCGGCACTGGATTTGATGGTGATAATGATCGTAAAGATTTTTGGAAATACAACCCAACTACAGATACATGGTCGGAGCTAGTAGGTTTTGGCGGAGATAAGAGACGTGCTGCTACTACATTTATTATAGACGAAAAGGCCTATTTAGCAACTGGAGTTTCTAATGGGGTTTACCTTACGGATTTCTGGGTTTTTGATCCTGCTACAGAAGTTTGGACAGAGAAGTTAGAATTAGATGAAGAAGATGATTATGCTATTACCCGCAGTAACGCCGTTGGTTTTACGCTTAATGGCTATGGCTATATCGCTTGTGGAGATCGTAGTGGTGCTAGTACTTCTGTTTGGGAATATGATCCTGCTACAGATACTTGGGAAGTAAAAACAAGCTATGAAGGGGTTACCAGACAAGATCCTGTAGCTTTCTCAAATTCTTCAAGAGCCTTTGTTGGTTTAGGAAGATCAGGAACTTTATATTTAGATGATTTACAGGAATTCTTCCCTTTTGCAGAATATGACGATGAAGATTAATTTGATTTAGTTATTTACAATGAATAGGGTTGCTTTGTATAAAATCAGCCCTATTATTCTTAAAATTTTGATAAATGAAAAAGAGCAATCTAGATAAAACCATAACTTTAGCAGCATTCACAGTATCCTTGATAGCAATTAGTATGGTAATTATGAATTATTTAAATACCACTCCTGTTTTAGATTCAGAAGTTTTTACAGTTCAAGGAGGGTTTGGATATCAAATACAAGCAAAAGATAGAATTTTAATAAAACAAGAGTATATTCCAGCAGTACAAGGTGCAGTTCCTTTTACTTCTGAAAAAGATGCCCAATTGGTTTCAAGTTTAGTGATCAATAAGCTATTACATAATGAGAGTCCTGTCATTACCTTAAACGATTTAGAAAATTTAAATATTGAAGTGTTGAATAGGCAGTAAATTTATGGTTCTAAAGAAAAGGTACTTTTGGCAAATTCTTATTCATGTAATATTATGGCTATTTTTTTATGGTCTTTTATTATATCCATTCATTTCTCAAGAAAGACCATTTCCGCCAGATCTTCATATTCGGTTTATTTTTTCATTTCTATTATTTTATATTAATTACTATACCCTAATTCCTAAGCTTTTATTAAAGAAAAACGTTGCCAATTATATTGTAATCTCTATTGTCTTGATAATCATATTTGGACTCATCGTTAATATTTTTGGAAATTTGGCCTTTATAAAAACTATTCCTGCAGAGCTTAGCGGCTTACAAAAAAAACATTTACGTTCAGAAAATCCTGAATTTCGTTCTTTCTTCATGTCCATAATTACTTTTGGTATTCCTTATGTGGTGAGTTCATTGCTTCGTATTTATATTGAGTGGAACCGCAATGAAGATTTACGCAAAATTACAGAGAATGAAAAGGTGAATTCTGAGCTTCAATTTTTAAAAACACAATTGAATCCGCATTTTTTATTCAATTCATTGAATGCTATTTACTCCTTATCTGTAAAGAAATCGGAAAAAACTTCAGAAGCAATTATAAATTTATCAGAACTCATGCGTTATATGTTGTATGAAGCCGATAAAGATTTGGCCCCTTTATCCAAAGAGATCGAGTATATCAAAAACTACGTTCAGTTACAACGCTTACGATTGTCAGACACGGAGAATGTACTTTTAAAAATATCAGGAGAAGACAAACAGAAATCTATTGCTCCTTTATTATTCATATCATTTATAGAAAATGCCTTTAAATATGGTACAGATTTTAAAGGGAAAACCAATGTTAAAATAAGCCTCTCTATTTTTGATGATGCTATTCATTTTAGCGTGATCAATAAAATAGGCGCTTATAGAAAAGAAGCTAAAAATTCTGGTGTTGGACTAACGAATATTAAAAATAGACTTAACTTATTATATCCAGACTCTCATGAGTTGTTTGTGGAGAATGACGGTCTAAACTATTGTGTAAGGCTTACCTTAAAATTATAACTATGAAATGTATTATTATAGACGATGAGCCATTAGCAATAGATATCATAACGGATTATTGCAGTAAGCTAGATTTTATAGAGGTCGTAGGTACCTTTACCAATCCGCTAGATGCTATAACTATCATCAAAGAGAAAAATGTAGACCTGCTTTTTTGTGACATACAAATGCCCCAAATTAGTGGAATAGATTTTATAGCGTCCTTAGATAATAAGCCCTTATTTATTTTCACTACGGCCTATTCTCAATATGCGGTAGAAGGCTTTGAGCTTAATGCTGTAGACTACTTAGTAAAACCAATTCCTTATCATCGTTTTATAAAAGCCATTTCAAGGGCTAAAGAACTATTATCAAAAAAAGAAAAACCTATGGAAGGTAATGTGTTTTCATCTCATGGAGAAACCAACGAATCAAAGAAGTTTATATTCGTAAAGGCTGAATATGAAAGTATCAAGATAAATTTAGATGAGATTGAATATGTTCAAGGTTTGAAAGACTATTTGAAAATTCATATCACCAATACCAATAAGACAGTATTGACCCTTATGAATTTTAAAGAGATATTGGATAAACTTCCTTCCAATCAGTTTCTACGTGTACACAAATCGTTTGTGGTCAATGTAAACTTTATTAAGACGGTACAACGGAATAGAATTGTTATCAACGACACTAGAATTCCTATTGGTGAAAGCTATAAAGCAGAATTTTTCTCTGTTTTAGGCTTGTAATTTTTTATGAGCATTTACTTTTCAACGATGAATAGTACCGATAAACTATGGTTTTACGGTAGAGAGGAGTTTATTTCTTAACGTTCTGTTAATAAAGAATAACTTCTTACGCATTAGAATTTCTTAAGTTTGGTGGTACTAAAATAATTAGACCACTATGAAACAAAATTACTTGAGAAAGAGTCCACTGCTATGGATTCTGGCATTTTTAATGGTAAACTTTGTCACGGCACAAATTCCGTCCTACTACTCAGGAACGAATATTAGTGCTACAGGCGAGAGTTTAAAAAACAATTTGGGAACACTTGTAACCAATACGCAACATACGGTATTAAGTTATACTCCAGGAGTATGGGAAGCTTTAAAGCAAACAGATCTGGACCCCGCCAACCCTAACAACGTTTTCTTACTGTACGGCTATAATGATAGCGATGCAGATGTAACTAATGACAGAACACGTTCTAAGGATAATAACGGTGGTGGGTCTGGACAATGGAATAGAGAGCATACCTATCCAAAATCATTAGGAAATCCTAATCTAGGAACAACGGGACCCGGGTCTGATGCACATCATTTACGTGCTACAGATGTACAGTTCAATTCTACAAGAAGCAACCGTCCATATATTGATTCTGAAGGTACTGCAAAAGCTTTGAATAACGGATTTTATCCTGGAGATGAATGGAAAGGAGACGTTGCTCGTATGATGATGTATATGTACATTAGATATGGCGATCGTTGTTTGCCAAATACAGTAGGATTAGGAAACTCTACCTATAGTCCTGAAATGAGAGACATGTTCTTAGAATGGAATGCAGAAGATCCTGTGTCTCAAGTAGAAATCAACAGAAATGTTCTTTTAGAGGGTATTCAAGGAAATAGAAACCCATTTATAGATAATCCTGCTTTTGCAACGACTATTTGGGGAGGACCACAAGCAGAAGATAGATTTCAAAACACTTCTACTGATTTAGAAGCACCTACAGCACCTACTAATTTAATGGCAGCAAATGCAAGCATTACAGGCGTAGACTTAAGTTGGGCCGCTTCAACAGATAATGTAGCGGTATTGGCTTACCAGATTTTTAATGGGACTAATTTTGTAACTGCTACAAGTAGTACTTCTTTTACGGTTTCTGGCCTAATAGCAAATACTACCTATTCTTTTTCTGTTAAGGCAATAGATGCCGCAGGAAATAGCTCATCGGAAAGTAATACAGTAACATTTACCACCTTAGAAGATACGGCAACGCCACCTACACCCACAGGAGATTTTATAGCATTTCAAGGCTATGAAAATTCTGTAAATGATACGTGGACGTATGTGCAATCTCCTGTGCCTTGTAATACGGGTGGAGATGTTTGGGATATTGTTTCTAATGTAGGATCTATAACTGGACCTAAATCAGGGGCTGATTTCTTCGGTATTCAAGATTTAGAAGGTAATTGCGCTACCGTTGATGGAGGTACCTTAACTTTTAATGCTATAGATATTAGCAATTATACGGGGGTGACACTCTCTTTTGAAGTACAGGTAGATGGTTTTGATGTTGCCAATGGCGATGTTCTTACCTATGAAATTTTTCACGATGCCGTTTCGCAAGGGGTGGTTACTATAACAGTAGGCAGTCCTTACAGTACTACAGGTTGGGAGCAGATTTCTCAAGCAGTACCAGATACTGTTTCTAGTGTAAGCCTACAATTGTACGCAAAACAAAACGGCGGGAGTGATTATGCCGGTTTTGATGATGTGCAATTGCAAGGAACAGCCGTTGGATCAGGATCAGCTGATCAAGGACTGTTAATTAATGAAATTGATGCAGATCAAGAGAGTACCGATGCTTCTGAATTTATTGAGTTATATGACGGTGGCTCCGGAAATACAAGCTTAGATGGGTATGTAGTTGTATTGTATAATGGGAGTAATAACCTAAGTTATAATACCATAGATTTATCAGGGTATGCTACCGATGAGAATGGATATTTTGTTATCGGAAGTGCGAATGTTGCTAATGTTGATTTAGCGGCTTTTACGACCAATGGCATACAAAACGGAGCAGATGCGGTAGCACTTTATATGGCAGATGCCGATAGTTTTTCTTCCGGAACGGCGCTTGTTCTAGATGAAACGTTAGTAGATGCTGTAGTATATGGAACCAGTGATGGTGATGATGTAGAATTAATAGCTTTATTAAATTCAGGCCAAGCCCAAGTAGAGGAAAACGAAGGTGGTAACGGTACGGTAAATTCTATGCAACGTAGTCCTAATGGGCAAGGTGGCGCTAGGAATACTAATTTATTTGTAATGAATGTACCTACTCCGGGTACTTCTAATGGAGGAGGAGATGGTACAACAGATACTGAAGCGCCAACAATCCCTGCGCAAGTAGCTACCACGACTATTGAAGCTACAATGGTGGAGTTGTCTTGGACTGCAGCAAAAGATAATGTTGGTGTACTTGAATATCAGATTTTTGAAGGAACAACTTTGGTAGGTACTACAGAGGCAACTACATTTTCTGTAGAAGGATTAAGTGCAGCGACTGTATATTCTTTTACGGTGGTAGCTATTGACGCTGCGGGTAATAGCTCAGCACTTTCAGAAATTTTATCAGTAACCACTAGTGGAGGCGGAACATCGCCAACGGGTGCCTTATTGATAACAGGTGTTTATGATGGTCCTCTTACCGGCGGAATCCCTAAGGGTGTAGAACTTTATGCCACGGCAGACATTGCTGATTTAAGTAGTTACGGCCTTGGTTCTGCAAATAATGGTGGTGGTAGTGATGGAGAAGAATTTACATTTCCAGCAGTAGCAGTAGCTAAAGGAGAATTTATATATGTAGCTACAGAAGAGGTAGAATTCAATGCTTTTTTTGGTTTTAATCCAACATTTACGGATGGTGCTATGGCCATTAATGGAGATGATGCGGTAGAGTTATTTCAGAATGGTTTGGTGATTGATGTTTTTGGAGCTATTGATGTAGATGGTTCTGGACAAACTTGGGAGTTTACAGATGGTTGGGCGTATAGAAATGAAAATACAGGACCAGATGGTGCTACATTTGTGAGTAGTAACTGGACTTTTAGTGGGCCAAATGCATTAGATACAGAAACGACAAATGCAACAGCAGGAACTCCTTTTCCAGTAGCTAGTTATACCATTTCTGGACCGGCTCAAATAGTAATCAATGAAGTAGATGTAGATAATATAGGAACAGACGCTTTAGAATTTATAGAGCTCTATGATGGTGGTACCGGAAATTCATCCTTAGACGGCTTGGTCCTTGTGCTATACAATGGTAGTAATGATTTAAGCTATAATGCTATAGACCTAACGGGCTATATGACGAATGAAAATGGATATTTCGTAATAGGTAGCCCATCTGTAGCAAATGTATCATTAGAAGCGTTCAGCACAAACGGTATTCAAAATGGCGCAGATGCAGTTGCTTTATACGCTGGTACTGTAGCCGATTTTCCAAGTGGTACACCGGTTCTTGTGAATGATGCTTTGTTAGATGCGCTGGTATATGGTACAGATGATGGTGATGATGCGGGTCTATTAGTGCTTTTAAATTCAGGAGAAGCTCAAGTGAATGAAGCTGCATTGGGAGATAAAGACAGTCAGTCTATGCAAAGAATGCCTAATGGTGCTGGTGGAGTAAGAAACACATCAGCCTATACCACAGCAATACCTTCTCCAGGAACAGCGAACGGAGCCATAATTCCGGCACCTGCAACCATATCAATTTTGGCCGCTCGTAATACCGCTGAAGGTGATGTCGTAACGGTGAGTGGTGTTTTAACGGTATCCGATCAATTAGCAGGTTCTGCTTATATCCAAGATGCTACCGCAGCCATTGCAATTTTTGATACTTCCGTACATGGAGCAGGCAATTTTATGATTGGAGATTCTATCACCCTTACCGGTACCCGTAGTGCTTTTAATGATCAAGTTCAAATTAGTACTGTAACACAAGTAGAACATAATGGAACTCCAAATGTTGCTATTACACCACAAGTAATCACTTTAGCAGAATTAGGAAATCACCCAGCGGAATTAGTAACCATTTTAAATCCATCTTTTCCTAAAGCAGGAGATATTTTATTCGGTAACTCTAATTACACCTTGTCAGACGCAAGTGGTTTAGGAGATGTACGCATAGATAATGATGTAGAGGCTATAGTAGGTTTAGGACAACCCGCTTCATGTTCAGAAATAACAGGAGTTGTAGGTCGTTTTTTCGAATCATATCAATTACTACCACGTGCTAAAGCAGACATGCCTTGTGCAGCGGCTTATGTTCCATTAGACAATGGTGTAGCTGTAGGTAAAGATAAAACTTTTGATGTTGTAGCATGGAATATTGAATGGTTTGGTGATGAAACAAATTCACCAGCCGTGGGTAATCCTCTTTCAGACGCGATTCAAAAAGACAGTGTCTTAACCATTCTAAGAAAAATGGATGCTGATGTGTATGCGGTAGAAGAAATATCTGATGATGTTTTATTTGGACAAATGGTTAGTGAAATGAATGGATATGATTATGTGCTTTCTGAAGCAGTATCCTATCCTAATGATGCTACTGGGACACAGCAAAAAGTTGGATTTATCTACAATACCGCTACCGTTTCTGTAGTGGCAACAAAGCCTTTATTGGCCAGCATTCATCCTTATTACAATGGAGGAGACGATACTGCTTTATCTGATTATCCAGATACCGATAAAACGCGTTTCTATGCTAGTGGACGTTTGCCTTTCTTAATGACGGCAGATGTAACCTTAGCGGGCGTTACAAAGCGTTTTGATATAGTAGCGTTACACGCTAGAGCAAACAGTAGTTCCGGACCACAATCGCGGTATGATATGCGTAAGTATGATGTGGAGGTATTAAAAGATACTTTAGATGCCCAATTTGCAGACGCAAACCTTATTGTCTTAGGAGATTATAATGATGATGTAGATTTCACCGTAGCAGATGAGGTTAGCTCTACTGTAAGTACTTTTGATGCTTATGTTCAAGATACTGTAAATTATAGTATTCTTACGAAGGTATTGAGTGAAGGAGATTATCGCTCGTATGTGTTCAGAGAAAACATGATAGATCATATTACGGTCTCTGATGAATTATCAGCAAGCTATATTGATGGATCTGTTAGTGTAGGATATGAGTTTTATGATACAGATTATACCACAACTGTTTCTGATCACTTCCCGGTTTCAGCCCGTTTTATATTAGAAGAATTACAGATTACAGAGGTGGTTAGTTCAGAAATAAATTGTTCAGGAGAAGCAGCTACCGCAACAGTGCAGGTTAGTGGAGGTGTAGCTCCTTATGCCTATGCTTGGAATGACGGACAAGCAACAGCTACTGCTACAGATTTAAGCAGTGGTTCTTATTCTGTTATAGTTACCGATGCTACTGGTACTACCGTACAAGACTCCATTTATTTAGAGACATTTGAACCTATTGAGTTTACAGTAACCGATACAGCAAAAGTATTTTATGGCTATGAGGCTGAAGCTTGTGCAACTATCGGTGTAACAAGTACATGGGGTGGTGTAGCTCCTTATACATATTCTTGGAGCTCTGGAGAAGATACGGAGTCTATTACTGTTTGTCCTAACGAAACTACATTATATACCGTAACAATTACAGATGTTAATGGATGTTCGGTAAGCGGTGAGATTTCGGTAGAAGCAGCGGATGTTTCTTGTGGTAATAACTACAGAAGACCAAAAGTTAGTATGTGTAAAAATGGAAGAACTATATGTGTTTCTGCAAGAGCTGTAGAAATATTGAAGAGAAAAGGATATACATTAGGTTCTTGTACACCTCCAACAGAGAACCCTGGTGGAGATATGGCTTTAAAGATTTATCCGAATCCGTTTACTTCTTATGCTATTGTTCAGCAAGAGAGTACCGAAAAAGGATATGCCACTTATATTGTTTATGATTACTATGGTAGAGTAGTCTATAAGTCGTATGATAAGTTAAGACCAGGAACTAACAAATCTGTATTGCCATTATGGTATTTACGCAGTGGTTATTACTTTCTAAAAACTTATGTAAATGGGAATTTAAAAAGTACGGAGCAAATTATTAAGAAATAATAATACCATGCATAACTATGAAAACCGCCAAGAAATTGGCGGTTTTTTTGTTTTAAACGATAGTGCTAAATCAAATTTTACTTTAAACCTATTAAGAATTTAACGGCATGTTTTAAATGTGATTCTTTCTTAGCATCGTCCATCCGATCAAATGTTGATAATAACATCTTTAACCTTGGATTTTCTTTGAAATAATCGCGATGTTCATGCATAAATCGCCAAAAAAGTCCATCCCAGGACTGTTGCCAATCTCCTTTACCGTAATTACTCATTTTCATCATGTAATTACTACCGCTGATATAAGGCTTGGTCGCAAAAGATCCGCCATCTGCAAACTGACTCATGCCATATACATTAGGTACCATTACCCAATCATAAGAATCTATAAATAATTCCATAAACCATTTATAGACTTCTTCGGGATCAAACTCACACAAGAGCATAAAGTTACCCAGTACCATTAGGCGTTCTATATGGTGGCAATACCCAGTTTTTAGTATTTTTTTAATAGTAGTATCAATCGGTATAATCCCGGTAGTACCTGTATAAAATGATTTTGGAATTTTACGGGTAAACCCCCAGAAATTACGGGTGCGTTGGTGTACGCCTTTCAGTTCATACATACCGCGCATAAACTCTCTCCATCCAATAATTTGACGCACAAACCCTTCTAAAGAATTGATTGGGATATCATGCTTTTCAGCGTAGGCTAGGGTGGTATCAATAATGAGATGAGGTGTTAATAGACCTACATTTAACATGGGAGTTAACACACTGTGATTCAATATGGAATTCTCTGCGACAATGGCATCCTCATAAACTCCAAATTCTGAAAAGCGCTGTTCTAGAAACTGATTAAACCAAAGCTTAGAAGCATCAAAGTCTATTGGATAATATACTTCATTGGTAAGTGCTCCATAGTGATCAGAAAAATGAGTATCTACATATTCTTTAGCTTCTTTATGATATTTTGTTACTTCAGGAAAATGTATCGCAGGAGGTGTTTTTTTTGCAGGATATTTTTTCCTATTCTCAGTATCATAAGTCCATTTACCACCCATCGGCTCATCATTCTTATCCATTAGAATGCCTAACCTTTTTCGTTCTTGTTTGTAAAACGTGGTCTGATGAAAGCTCTTTTTATCCTTTTTAAAAAAATGATTTAAATCTTCTTTATTATTTATAAATAAAGGAGAGTCAAATGCTGTTAAAGTAATGTTATGTGCTTTACTGGTTTCTTCAATTCTTTGGTGTAACCAATAGTCAGAGACTTCAATATAATTTAATTGGTTTACGCCCTCTTTACTCAGCTGTTTAATTAGGCTACTGATGGCCGATAAATCATCGGTTGCCTCTATATAATTTACCTCGTGATTTTTTGACAGTAAGTAAGCTTCATAGCATTTCATGCTAGCCCTATGAAAAGCAATTTTCTGTTTATGAAATTTGTATTGTTTGAAGAACAAGTATTCTTCAACTAAATATATAGGAGCATCATATTCTAATACGGGTGAATTCTCAAATAACTGGTGTGGAAATATTAGGGTAGCATCTTTCATCATTGGTTTTTGTTTCTTCTACATCGTTCAGAACAGTATTTTACATTGTTCCATTCTTTTTCCCATTTTTTTCGCCATGTAAATGGCTTATTGCAAACCACACATAACTTTTGCGGCAAGTGTTGTTTTTTCATTAAAACTTAGGAACTTCGTTTACTCTAGCATAAGGATGATCTGCTATTTTGGTTATGGAATAATAACTGTTTAATCCTGAGATTCCCACACTATTGATCTCTTCTAAATTGATATACTCTTTATTGTTAAAAGACGCGTCAGGTAAAATTATACTTGTTATTTCTCCAATAACAAGTAAGGTATTGTTTTGTTTTATAGGTAGTGCTTCAATAAATTTCATTCCCATTTTAAACTGACTTTCTTTTACAAAAGGAGCTTTACATTCTTCAATAAATTCTTCGGTGAGTCCACAACGCTCAAATTCTGAAACACCAAGATCAAATTTAGCTGAGGTATAGTGTGCATTCTTTGTGAATTCTGGATGAATATGATTAATGGTATATGATTTATTCGCTAAGATATTATCATACGTGTTCCGTGGTACTTCACCGGTAGGTCTTAAAATAAAGCCTAATAAAGCAGGATCACTACCTAGATGTACTACGGAACTAAAGATGGCGAGGTTTGTACTCCCTTCGTTATCAATAGTTCCTATTAAGTTACCAGGTTTTATACCAGAAACGGCATTAATTATTTTAATACGGTTGATACGGTCTAAGTTGTTAAGGTCAGTATTATTAAGCTTCATGTATCATGTTGTTTTTAATTTCTTTTTTGCATTTTTTCCAAAATGCAAAAAAGGAAGGGTAATATCCGTTTACAGAAAACATCCAATCTCTAGAATCTTCTATTCCTACGTAGTGGCTATTGGAAGGATGCTCTTTGTAATAACATTGGGTTTTAGGGTATAGAGCACTTAGCTCTTGAAACTCTCCAACAAAAAGCTGAATGTTCGGTATGTTTTTGGCGAGTTCCAAAGCATATTGTATGCTTTTTTCGGACACTGGGTATTTTTTAAAATGGGATGGTTCTAAAATTAGAACCTTATTTGCAGGTTCATTTTTTCTCCAATTAGGATCTAAATTGTAGAAATTATAGATATGTATGGGTAGATCAGCATCTAGAGTTAAAACTTCAGCATCGGGAAGTATTGTTTCTAAGTTGAGGTTTTTGGTGTCTATTAAAGCATCGGGAATAGGCAGACTTTCAAAATCTTCATAAGCTATATCTAAGAAAGTATTTGTCTGTTGCGTATGACAGTATCTGTTGATATTTTCTTGATTTGCATAATATTTTTTATTGCTATTGGCTCCAGCTACCCATTGCCAGCTCAAAGCATTACTTGCCCAATCTGCATCTAAAAGGTGATAATACATCCATTGTGCAGGAACTTTCCAGTGACTATTAGCTACATTGCATGCCATACTGGCCACATACATTCGCAAATGATTGTGCATATAACCCGTTTTGTAAAGCAGGCTAATTGCTTTATCTATTGCTATTATTCCAGTAGTACCCTCATTAATAACCCAAGGTATTTCATGATTCTCAGCATTTGGTTGTGGATGTTTTAAATCTGAATCTATAGCATTCCCTTTATGAATCCAAACTTGCTGCCAGTAATCACGCCACGCTAATTCTTGAATAAATTTTTCAGCATTAGAAGTTGTAAATCCTCGTTCTAAAAGTGATTGGTATACTTGTTTTGTGGAAATTACACCTCTAGATATATAGGGCGATAGATAAGATACCCTACCATCAATATAATTTCTAGAACTGGCGTATTTCCTCGGCTCTATTTGTGCTATTCGTTTTTGAATAGCATCCATATCCGTCGGAAATTCGGGGTTTAAAAAATTAGGGGAAATACTCATTTATCGTTTGCTAATTTTATTACCAGAAATAGCGCGTTGTCTAGAGCATTTGAACCTATTAATTTCCGGATTTCTTTTTTTTAAATGCTTCTGACTAACACCACTGTTTACCCTTTTTCGCCATCTTTTAAAACTACTTTCCTTGAGGTTGGAGCGCATCAGTCTTATGACGTCTTTTTCAGGAATCTTAAATTGGAATTCAATGGCTTCGAATGGCGTACGGTCTTCCCATGCCATCTCTATGATCCGGTCTAATTCTCGTTCTGTAAATTCTAAAGTGTCTTTCATAATTAAAGTTTCTCCCAAATTTGATCCGCATTTAAATAAAAACTACCCAAATTCTCAAATTTGCATTCCTCAGGCGCTATTATGGATAAAAAACTAGTACCGTTTTGTTTGGAATACAGATGGTATATTTCGCCTATAATAGGCTCAAAAGAGAATTTGGCATTATAAATCAAATTATTATGCTCAAATTCAGCCATCATCTTATCATACGCTTCTTTTAATTCTTGATACCTAGTTTGAATTTTATGGTTAACCTTGTTAATAGATCTATTTTTCCATGCAATAGTATCCATAGGTTGTATCGCAGGAGCGCCTAAATTGGTACTATAGGGCTTTAATGCAGCATCATACTTCTGAGTATCGGTGTTGAAAACCACATTATCTGGCTTTTTTGAATTCATGTTATTCCATTTTTTTGCTTAACTGTTCTATCTTCTTCATGACTTCTTCTGCTTCATAAGTCTTTTGATCACTCAATTTTCTATTCGAGGTAGAGAGCCTATGTGCTTCTTGAAGCAAATTCTGATAGGTTTCATAAAGCTTATCTTTCTCCGATTTTTTCTTAAAAAGTCCGAACATGGTAAATAGATGTATTAGAGTTAATAACAGTATTGCAATGTAAAGTTACAAAATGTTTAACTATTCTTTTAAAATATTAAACAAAATATCAAAATTAGGTTATTTTGATTGTTTCTGAATTAAAGCAGCTCACACGATTCGAGGTTTCAAAATTGTATATTTGTTTATATGTTGAAATTGGTTTCCATATCATTTTCATTCCTAATTTTCATGCAAAGTTTAGGAATTTGTTTCACTGATCTAGTTAAATTAAATCAGTTGATAGAACATGCTTCGTTTCATAGTGAAGAATACGGAGATGATATTATGGCGTTTGTTGCTAAGCATTACGGAGAATCTAAAGCGGAGCATCAAAAAGAACACCAAGAAGAAAAGGAAGATCATGAAAAATTACCTTTTCAAAATCATTCTCATATTTCTACTGTTATTGCTATTGTAAGTCCAGCGTATAAGGCGGACTTCAATAAAATAGAATTCGTTCAGCACACGATATCAAATTTCCATTACCAAGAACCTAGTTCTTCTTTACATTCTTTAGGCTTATTTCAGCCACCCCGTATTTCATAAATAGTTTTAGATCAAAATAAATTCCATTTCATTGCTTTGATTTGGAATAGTTCTAATTATTTATATAGGAAAGAATGTTATCAAATATTATTCATTTTAGTATTAAGAATAAGTTTTTAATTCTCTTATTTACACTTTTTATCGTTGGGTTTGGATTGTATTCCTTATCTCAAATACCTATTGGAGCAGTTCCGGATGTAACCAATAATCAAGTACAAGTAATCACCACGTCTAAAAACCTTTCTACACAAGACATGGAACAGTTTATAACCTATCCGGTAGAGCTAGAGATGGCAAATTTACCTGGGGTAGAAGAAATTAGATCGGTTTCTAAGTTTGGACTATCCGTAGTGACCATTGTTTTTAATGATGATATGGGAACTTTTTTGCCTAGGCAGTTAATTGCTGAAAAAATTAAATCGGCTTCTGAAAAAATCCCAGAGGGTTTTGGATCGCCAGAAATGGGACCTATTACCACAGGTTTAGGGGAAATTTATCAATACATTTTAGATGTAAAACCAGCCTTTAAAAACAAATATACCACTCAAGATTTGAGGACTATTCAAGACTGGATTGTAAAAAGACAGCTTTCAGGAATTCCGGGTGTGGTAGAAGTAAATACTTGGGGAGGATTTTTGAAGCAGTATGAAGTAGCGATAGATACCGAGAAACTCTATGCCATGAATATCAGTGCACATGATGTTTTTAGAGCCTTAGAAGCTAATAATAGTGTTTCCGGTGGCGGTTATATTGAGAAGATGAATCAGGCTTATTTTATTCGTGGCGAAGGTTTAATTACATCTTTAAATGATATTGAAAATGTGGTAGTAAAGAATCTAAACGGACTACCAATTTACATCAAGGACGTAGCTGAAGTTGGTTTTGGTAGTGCCAATAGGTTTGGAGCAATTACGGCCAATGGCGAAGGCGAAAAAGTCTTAGGTCAAGTGATGATGCTTAAAGATGCAAACTCAAAAAAGGTTATAGATGCCGTGAAGTTTCGGGTAGAAGAAATTAGCAAGTCACTTCCAGAAGGGGTATACATCAATGCTTTTTTAGACCGCAGTGATCTTATTGCTAAAACAACCTTTACCGTAACAGAGAATCTAGTATTAGGCTGTCTTATTGTAATGTTTGTTGTGGTACTGTTGCTCGGCAATTTTAGATCAGGTTTGGTGGTAGCTTCCGTAATTCCGCTTTGTTTGCTCTTTGCACTATCCTTGATGTACATTTTTGGAGTAGATGCAAATTTAATGAGTTTGGGAGCTATAGATTTTGGGATTATTATAGACGGAGCCGTTATTATTGTAGAGTTCATTGCTTTTAAAATAAGTGCCACCAGTACAGAAATAATGGCCTTACCTAAAGAAGAGCAACAACAGTTAAAAGACCAAATTGCTCAAAACGGAGCATCAAAAATGATGAATTCTGCAGTATTTGGCCAGCTCATTATATTAATTGTATTTATTCCAATACTCTCGTTAAGTGGGGTAGAAGGTAAAATGTTTATACCAATGGCACTTACTTTTAGTTTTGCTCTTATTGGCGCCATGCTATTGTGCTTCACTTACGTGCCAGTCGCTGCCTCTTTATTTTTAAAACCTCACAAAAAAACGGAAAGAAGAACTATCTCTACGCGTTTGATAAATTGGCTGGTTGCTAAATATGACCCTATTTTGGGATGGGCACTAAATAGTAAAAAAGTAGTATTGGCTATTGCAGGTTTCCTGTCAGCTTTTTCCGTTTATTTATTTACGCAAATGGGTGGGGAGTTTGTTCCTACTTTAGATGAAGGCGATTTTGTTATTCAGCCTGTACTTAAAACAGGAACCTCTCTGAGTAAAACCATTGAAATTACGACTCAAATAGAAGATATATTGCTGACAAACTTTCCAGAAGTAGAGCAAGCGGTGACTAGAATTGGTGCTGCAGAAGTACCTACGGATCCTATGTCTATGGAAGAGAGCGATGTAATTATTATATTAAAACCAAAAGGAGAATGGACTTCGGCCACTACTAAAGATGAATTAGCAGATAAATTTAAAGAAGCTTTAGCGGTGATTCCTGGAATGGAGGTTGAATTTACCCAGCCTATTGAAATGCGTTTCAATGAATTAATTACAGGAGTACGTGCCGATATTGCCATTAAAATTTTCGGTGACGATTTAGCGGTTTTGGCCAAAAAAGGAAAAGAAATTGGCGATCTAATTGCAAAAGTTAAGGGTGCTGCAGATATTTCTATTGAGAAAGTAGAAGGTTTGCCAGAAATGAGTATCAAATATGATCGGAGTAAAGTGGCGCGTTACGGATTAAACATTCAAGAGTTAAATGATCTGGTAGCAATGGCTTTTGCCGGGAAAACTGCAGGCAATATTTTTGAGGGTGAAAAACGATTTGATTTAGTGGTTCGTTTGGATACCTCTAAGCGAAAAGATATAGATAATCTTCAAAATTTATTTGTAGACCTTCCTAATGGCGGTAAGATTCCCCTGAGAGAATTAGCATCCATTACCTATGAGAAAGGTGCAGCTAAAATATCGCGAGATAATACGCGAAGACGTATCGTTGTAGGTGTAAATGTACGGAATAGAGACCTACAATCTGTGGTTGATGATGTTCAGCAATTAATAACAAAACATGTAGAGCTACCGGTAGGCTATACCATTTCATACGGAGGTCAGTTTGAAAACTTGCAAAGTGCTAAATCTCGCTTGCTATTGGCAGTACCGATAGCGTTGGTGCTTATTTTTATACTATTGTTTTTTGCCTTCAAATCGGTAAAAGAGGCATTAATGATTTATTCTGCAATCCCATTAGCCGCTGTTGGCGGCATCTTGTTCTTATGGATTAGAGATTTGCCATTTAGTATTTCTGCAGGGGTAGGTTTTATTGCCCTTTTCGGGATTGCCGTTTTAAATGGAATCGTCTTAATCGAACATTTTAAAGAGTTAAAAGCGAAAGGTTTTGAAACAATTGAAGAATTAATTAAACATGGGGCCAAAGATAGATTACGAGCTGTTTTATTAACTGCTTCTGCCGCTGCATTAGGTTTTTTACCCATGGCCATTTCTACCAATGCAGGAGCAGAAGTACAAAGACCCTTGGCCACGGTGGTAATCGGAGGATTATTTACGGCAACGCTTTTAACGCTTGTAGTCTTACCCGTGCTTTACGCAATCTTAAATAAAATTAAGCCGATGAAAATTAAAAATAAAAGTAGTCTTACCCTTGTTGCTTTAGGTGTATTGGTAATAGGGCAGGGAATGGCGCAAGGAAAGCCGTTACATTTAGAAGACCTAATTTCTATAGCCATTGAAAATAATGCTTCTTTGCAGGCTAAAAATAATCAACTTTTACAATCAGAAAAACTGGTTCACAGTGCTTTTGATTTTGATAAGACCCAAGTCTACTATGAGTTTGATGAAAACAATTTAGCAAGTAATAATGAGCCCCTAAAAGTATATGGAGTGCAGCAAGATTTCCGTTTTCCAACGGTGTATTTTTCTCAAAAGAAAGTAAATAAAGCAAGATACGCTCTCGCTGAAAATACGTTTGAAATTCAGAAAAAAGCAATTATACGAAACCTAACTTCTGCCTATTATAATTACCAAATAGCAATAGAAAAAGAAAAGCTGTATAATAGCCTAGATAGTTTATATACCAATTTTTCTAGCATGGCCAATAGGCGTTTTGAGCTAGGGGAAACAAATTATCTAGAAAAGATAACAGCCTTATCTAAAGAAAAACAAATTAGTTTAGAATATGCTGCAGCTCAAAAAAAGGTTAGAGAAACTTATTTACATATAAAAGCTATTGTACAAATTAAAGATTCTTTATGGATAGCACCAGCACTCCATTTCAAGGCAAATTTACAACTAACAGAACCTATGGTAAGCCCTGAAGTTAGCTTATATCAAAATAAGGAGGCATTGTTCAAAGCAGAGAAACGCCTGGAAAAACAACAGCTACTTCCAGATATCAGTCTTAATTATTTTCAAGGAACTAATGAAAGTTTAAATACCAATTTATATGGCTATCAATTGGGACTTAAAATACCTATTTTTTTTGGAGGGAAAAATGCCAGGATCAAAGCATCTAAATATGCAGAATCGGCTTCGGCAAATGAATTGGATCAATACAAGGTTGACTTGAATCTAAGGAAAGAAGTGCTCTTAAATGAGCTAGCGCAACATACAGAAGCACTTACCTATTATGAAACAGAAGGAAAACAACTCTCTAATGAAATATTAAAAACAGCACTGGGTAATTATAAAAATGGAGAAATTGATTTTTATCAATATCTACAGAGTCTTGAGAGCGCCTATGAAATACAGCTAGCTTACTTAGATAAACTGCAAGATTACAATCAAACACTTGTTGCTATTAATTATTTAACACTTTAATTATCATGAAAAACATCACTTATATAAGTATCCTAGTTGTTGTTATTTTAATCTTTAGCTGTAAAGAAGCAGAGAAGGGGACGGCAATAACAAATTTAACTTCTAACTATATAGAAATTACGGCAGATCAATTTGAAAAGAATAACTATGCATTAAGAGGCTTTAACGAAGGAGATTTTCCTAAGGTGGTAAATGCTACGGGTTTAATTGATGTCCCTCCAGAGAATAAAGCACGTGTAAGTGCTATAATGGGGGGATACATAAAATCGACTCCTTTGTTAATTGGTGATAGCGTAAAAAAAGGACAAGTATTGGTAACCCTTGAGAATCCAGCATTTGTTACGCTCCAACAAGAATATATGGAACTGAATGAACAGTTGGTTTATTTGAAGTCGGAATATGATCGGCAGCAAACAATGATGGAAGAAAAAATTACGTCGCAAAAGAGCTTTTTAAAAGCCGAAAGTGATTATAAAACAAGTCTTGCGCGCCAGCATGGGGTAAAGAAACAATTAGAAATGCTTCATATAAGTAGCTCTAAGGCTGCTAAAGGAATATTCACCTCCGTGGTTAGTATTCATGCACCAACCACAGGAACAATATCTAAAACCTTTGTCTCTATGGGTACCTATGTTTCACCTGCCAGTCCTATTTTAGAAATCATTAATAACGATCATATTCATTTAGAACTCTCTGTATTTGAAAAAGATATATTAACTATTAAAAAAGGACAAGAAATAGCCTTTAAAATTCCAGAAGCATCAGATCAAGTGTATTCTGGAGAAGTTTATCTTATGGGAAATACTATTGATGAAAATAGAACAATTAAAATTCATGGTCATATTGAAAATGAAACGGAATACAATTTTATTGCAGGAATGTTCGTAGATGCCAAAATAAGTACAAGTTCAGAAAAGCAACAGGCTTTGCCTTCAGAAGCTATTGTTTCTGCTGATGACTTAAAGTATGTATTGGTTTTGGATAAGAAAGAAAACGGAGTCTATTATTTTTTGAAAAAGGAAGTAAAAACCAAAGATAGTTATCGTGAAAATACTTCGATCATTAATAGCAAGCAGTTTGCTAATGATGCTCAATTTCTGGTAAAAGGAGCCTTCAGTTTAATAGGAGGCTAACTAGAAAAGCTCGATAGTATAGCGTACTATCGAGCGTTTTAATTTTTCAGGAGTTGCGCTTAGCAAGAAGCACAAGAACTTCCATTATTTTTTATACCTAACTTCTTCAAAATGGTTTCTAAAAGACACCATTTGGTAAAGGCAGACTGTATTAAATTTACGCCAATAAATACAGTAAACCACATCCAGTTTGGACTAACATAAACAGAAAGTACAACACTTAATAGTACCATAACACCGACAATCACTCTAAAATATGTATTTAACATTTTAATTCATTTTAATTATTTGTAATTCTTCTTCTCTATCATATAATATACAAGTGGCACAACCAACAAGGTTAACACTGTAGACACAATAGTTCCGCCCATTAACGAGATGGCTAATCCTTGGAAAATTGGATCAAATAAGATCACAAATGCTCCAATAACAACCGTTCCTGCGGTTAATAAAATTGGTGTTGTACGTACAGCTCCCGCTTCAATACACGCTTGTTTTAGTGGCACACCTTCTGCTGTTCTTAGATTGATGAAGTCAATCAATAATACCGAGTTTCGAACCATGATTCCAGCTAAAGCAATCATGCCAATAAAAGAAGTTGCTGTAAAGAATGCTCCCATAATCCAGTGTCCTAGTATAATTCCTATTAATGATAATGGTATGGCAACCATCATGACGATTGGTGCTTTAAAATTTTGGAACCATCCAACTATTAATATATAGATTAGAATAATTGCACCTAAAAAAGCAATACCTAAATCTCTAAATACTTCTAAAGTTATTTGCCATTCTCCATCCCATTTTACGGTATAATTATCTTCAAAATCTGGCTGACCTAAATACATTTCGTTAAGCTCGTAACCATTTGGCAATGTAATTTCTTTCAACTTTTCTTCCATTCCAAGAATAGCATATGCTGGACTTTCTAATTCTCCAGCCATATCGGCCATCACGTAAACTACACGTTTTTGGTTTTTACGATAAATACTTTTTGCAGCTATCGTTTCGGTAATGGTTACCAAATCTGCGATAGGTACCATATTACCTTGTTTTGACTTCACTTTTAATTGTGAAATATCAGTAATAGTAGATTTCTCTTTTTCATCTAAAGCCAATATCAATCCAACTTGGTTTACAGCATCTTCATCATATAAATTAGTAATGGCTCTGTTTGATAATGCCATATTCATGGTATACGCAATTTGTTGTGGTGCTACGCCATACAACATGGCTTTCTCTTTGTTGATATCAAATTGATATTCAGTTTGATCGGCTTCCACCATCCAATCAATATCTACCACATCATCGGTGTTTTTTAAGATCTCTTGAACGCTATTGGCGATTTTAATTTGCTCGTTATAATCAGGTCCATATACTTCTGCAACAATCGTTGACAATACTGGAGGTCCTGGAGGAACTTCTACTAATTTAATATTCGCGTTATACTTTGCTGCAATTTTCTGAATATCAGGACGCATTAATGTGGCTATACCATGACTTTGAATATCACGTTCCTCTTTATCAATTAAATTCACTTGAATATCGGCCATATTACTTCCTCCTCGTAAATCGTAATGACGTACCAAACCGTTAAACGTAATGGGAGCAGAGGTACCCACGTAATTTTGATAATTAACTACTTCTGGTTGAGTGGCTAAATATTGCGACACTTCTTGAGCGACAACTCCTGTTCGTTCTAGTGTGGTACCTTCAGGCATATCAATAACCACCTGAAACTCATTTTTATTATCAAACGGTAACATTTTCACGGCAACCGATTTTGTAAAAAACAAGACCATTGTTGCCATTAAGACCATAAACGTTAATCCCAAAAATAACCAACGTTTGTTCTTACTTTCTAATAAGGGACGTTCAAACTTGTTGTAAACCTTGTAAATAAATGTTTCTTCAACAGCTTTTTCTGGTTTCTCTTCTGCGCCCTTCTTATCCTTTTCTCTTAAAAAAACATATCCTAAATAAGGTGTAATGGTTAAGGCTACAAATAAGGATAAAATCATAGCAATAGACGCTCCTATTGGCATTGGTGCCATATAAGGACCCATTAATCCAGAGACAAAAGCCATAGGTAAAACAGATGCTATAACTGTAAATGTTGCTAAAATGGTTGGGTTTCCAACTTCATTAATGGCATACAAAGCAGCATCTTTAAACGGTAAGCGTTTCATCTTAAAATGTCGGTGCATATTTTCTGCAATAATAATGGAGTCATCCACCACAATTCCCGTTACAAAAACTAACGCAAATAGGGTAATCCGGTTTAGCGTGTAATCCATAATATAATAACTCAACAACGTTAAGGCAAACGTAATTGGCACTGATAAAAACACCACCAATCCACCACGCCATCCCATGGCTAGCATTACTACAAGTGTTACTGCAAAGATAGAACCAATAAGGTGCCACAGTAATTCCGATACTTTATGCGACGCTGTTTCACCATAATTTCTTGTGATTTCTACGTGTACATCATCCGGAATTAGAGTACTACGTAAATGATCTACTTTATCAATAATCACATCAGCAATTTTCATAGCATCTGCTCCTTTACGTTTTGCAACCGAAATAGTTACTGCAGGATATTCCGACGTATAATCAGCCGATTGTGCACTTCCTTTTCCGTAACCTAAACTCACATAGTTTTGTGGTACTTCCGGGCCATCAATAATTTTAGCGACTTGCTTTAAATAAATAGGCTGATCCTGTTGCACACCAACTACTAGATTTTCAACATCAGTAACCGAGGCTAAAAAAGCACCTGTATTCACCAGATACTCAGTGTCATTTTTATCAAAACTTCCAGCACGCAATTGACTGTTATTGGCTTTAATCATTTCAGAAACCGACAAGAAATCTAAACCACTTGCAGCTAATTTTTCTTTATCTAAAACCAACCGTAATTGACGGTTTCTGCCGCCAATTTTATGTGTGACTGCTACATCATTTATCTTTTTGATTTCGGCTTCCAATTCTTGCCCCATTTGGTTTAACTGGTAATCGTCATAATTTTCACTCCATAAGGTTAATCCTAACATGGGCACATCATCAATGGCTCTGGTTTTTACTAACGGAAACGTCACACCAGCTGGCATCTCGTCCATATGTTTGTTAATTTCATTGTACAGTTTTACAAAGGAGCGCTCAATATCTTCACCCACATAAAACTGAACGATCACCATTCCTTGCTCTTTCATGGAAGTTGAATACACATATTCTACCCCTTTAATGTTAGAAATTAGCTGTTCTAATGGCTTAATTACACGTGATTCTACCTCTTTAGGGCTCGCACCCGGATAGCCCACAAAAATGTCTGCCATAGGCACATCAATTTGTGGCTCTTCTTCACGTGGAATTAAAAATGAACTATACACACCAACTACCATAAATACAATCATCAAAAGCACTGTAAGCTTTGATTGCATAAAGACTTTGGCAATTTTACCTGCGATTCCTTCTTTCATTTTATTTTATATTTTGGGCGTTTTAACAGGCTATCCGTTGCAATCTTTTTACTTGTTCTCGCTACAAATTTGTTTAAGCAAATTCACTCGAACTGACGTAAAAAGGATTTCCACTGCTATCCTTAACGCAACTTATTAATTATTGAATTGAAATTTTGGCTCCATTAAACAATTTTCCTTCAGCGGAAACAATGTATGCTTCATCTGCATTTAAACCAGATAATACTTCCACTTGATTGCCAAAAGTTCTTCCCAAGCGCAACCATCGTAGCATTGCAGTGTTACTCTGACTTACAGTATACACCCCAGATAATTGTCCGTTAGTTATAATTACATCGGTTGGGATTAACACCATGGTCGATTTTGCTTTTCGTTCTACAGGAAATTGTACCGTTGTAAACATTCCTGATAAAATGTTGGCATCCGTTTTATCTAAAGCGATTTTCACGAGGTATTGTCCGCCTGTGTTTTTAGCAGATGTACTTACTTCTGTAACTTTTCCTTTTATGGTTTTATTGATAGATTTTACCAATACGGCGACAGTACTTCCTTTTTCAATTTCAGAAATTTCAGATTCAGGAACCATAGCCATCACTTCAAAATGGCCTGGTGTTTCTATGCTTATTAATGGTGCGCCAGGATTTGCCATATTTCCTGCTTCCACATTCTTGCTGGTTACAGTTCCATCAAAAGGAGCCGTAATATTACTGTAGGTAAATTGTGCATTTACTTCATTTTTCATTTGGTTGGCAGCTTCTAAACGTGCCTTTGCCATTTCATAATTGGCTGTCATATCGTCCATCTCTTTTTGAGAAGCACTATTTTCTGAAAACAAATTTTTAAAGCGGTTGTAGTCTTTTTGAGCATTATTAAAAGCAGCAGTAGCTTCTGTAATTCCTGCATTTACTTGCGCTCTCTTGGCTTGTAGATCACTATTGTTAATAGAAACTAACAATTGCCCTTTACGCACCTTATCCCCAACATTTACATGTACTTTATTAACGTATCCCATCATTCTAGTACTTAAATCAGCACTATTAACAGCCTGTATTTTCCCGCTTGTAGATAAAAAAGGACTATTGGCATTTGCTGCAACTTGATTTGTTTTTACACTAATTGTTGGTGAATTATCGACAATTGTTTTTTTGTATTCACCACCACAACTCGCTATTAATAGCATTACAGAAAGTGTTAGTATTGTATATATGTTTTTCATCTTAAAAATTATTCTTTAGTTAAAAATTGTAAATAAGCTTGTGCGTAATTGTATTCAAAAATAGTTTGGTAGTATTCCAATTGTTTTTGAGCGTATTGGGTATCGGCTAGTAATAAATCTGATGTTTTCTCTAAACCTTCCTTAAATCTATTGGTTCTAATACGCAATGATTCTTCTGATTGTTCCATGGCTAATGCACTCAGTTTTAATTTATTTTTAGAATCTAAAAAGGAACGTTTTGCTTTGTTTAATTCTAAATTACTTTGTGAAACATATTGATTGTATTCTAATTTAGATTTTTCGAATTCGGACTTACTTTTTTGCACTTTGCCAAAACGTTTCGCCCCTTGAAAAATATCCCAGCTTAACTGTGCACCAAACAAGTATCCATTGGCATCGCCTTGAAAAATTTGATCGTCATATAATTCATAACTACCAAAGGCATTTAATCGAGGCAGAAAGGCCATTTTATCTGCTTTATTCATGGCTTCATAAGCATTTGATGCTAATTGCATCGCTTTAATATCTGAACGGTTTTCAGAAATTGTCTTATCTTCAATAGTCAAAGTGGAAACGGTCAATTCATCAGCAGGTATGTATACTACATAGGTTTTATCATTCATTAAAAATGATAAATAATTAGATGCATTTTGAACATTACTCTTAGTGGTTTGTAATTGATTTTGAATTTCGGTAACACGTACTTCAACATTCAATACATCTGCACATTGTAAATACCCTTGTTTAAAACTATCGTCTGCTAATTTTTTATTCGCATTTGCAGCGTCTAAGGCTTTTTCTAAAACCTCCATAGCTTTGTAAGCTAATTGTAATTGCATGTATGCTTTATCAACTTCAAATACTAAATAATCTTGTGTACGTTCTGTCTTTAAAGACATAGCGTCCATTTTAGATTTGGCAGCTTTACGTTGATAAAGTCCGTCGAAATTTATTAATGGTTGCTGAATTTCAAATTTTGTAGCATAATTTTCAATTTGGGAAGGATCATTTAATAATGCTGGACTAAAATCATTTGCTGTTAAAATTTCCTGATTTAATTTTGATCCAAAAGCCATTAACGGATTTGTGGTACCCATTGCCGTATGGCTTGCTGTAATGTTAGGCAAAAATACAGCGTTGGTTTGTCTATAATCTGCTTGAGCTTGAGTGAATTCTTCTTCTGAAATTTTAATAGCTGTATTGTGGTCAGACACTTTAGTCTGGACTTCAGTTTTAGTAATTGGCACTAATTCTTGTGCGTGCAGAAATAGAGAGCCAAAACATAAAATGAGCATTGGTAGGTATGTTGTTTTTTTCATGCTATATAATTTTCTGAGACAAAAATACATTAGTAAATAACCGAAGTCAGTAACAAAGGTTACTTAACAAAAAGTGCCTTTTTTTTAATTAAAGGATGCTAATTATTTAACTGTTAAAAATTTAATTTTCTTGAAAACATATCGCTAACTTCTAAGCTCAAAGTAATCCCTTGTTTCTATATTTTCTTTAACTAAAATATTTTCAATAATTAACGCCGCGGCGTTAAGAAGTAAAACTAGGTTTGAATTAAATGAAAAGACATTCGGTTGATGTACCTACCAATTAGAAAAGCTCCATTCAATCTCCATTAAATTGAGTTTTATATTATTTTTTTTAGCTAATATTATAAATGTAAAGCAAGACAGTCGTAAAAAAAATGACCTAAGTCATTCAGCTGTTCTTTAGTCAGTTAGTATCTTTTATTTTTAAAAAAAAGCACCCATAATTTCTTATAAGTGCCTTTGCAGTTATCAACCAAAAAACGGATCGCTACATCAGTTAACTTTTCTAGTGCCTCCATGTCCGCCTGCAACCACAAGCATTATTTTTATACTCAAATAAATAAATTTAAAAAACTGAATGATAGGGTTCATCATTTTAAATTTTTGATATTTCGATATTCTTTGTGTCATGTTATTTTATTTTTTCATTTGCTAAATACGGATACTGAATACTAATTTTATTCAGGAGTCACTTTTAAAAAGTTTTATTCCTATTCAGGAATTAACCACCAAAATGGTCTCATTTTAGCTTTATAAATAAAGGCATAGTGTAACGCTAACTTCAGCCAATGTCCAGCTAAACCAATTTCCCCAAATGTTTTTCCTAATTGTCTTCCTTGTGTTTTCGGGTATTTTTCATAATCCGGAACAATTGGAAATGTAGTGATGCTTACACCACTTCCTTTAGTAATACCATAACCCGCAGAAGCAATACAAGTGGCTCCCATATTACCTAAACTCCCTTTGTGATTTAAGGATTCTTTACCGCCTTTTATAGAATCTATAATATTGTCGGCCACCAATTTTGCAGTTATACCAGATGGCATTCCAGTGCGTGGTGGTGCAGGGGAAATAGCGGTACCGTTTTTGCTTATTCTTGGTTTAGAAATAGCATGTGGAGGAGCAAAGGCAATTCCTGGGGCGAAAATATTTTTATAACTTGGGTTTTGATAGGTTTCTGGCCAATCTTTAACGGACCATTCTTCGTAAGGTTTCGGTGTATAATCGGCATCAACTAACATAAACCCTTTAAAAAGTTTTTCTGTAATGTCGTTTTCATTTTTATCATAGGCTTTAAAACCATGGCCAGAAAATGAAGGGATTAACATGGCGAAATCATAAGCTTCTGATTTATACTCTCCATCTAAATTTTCGTAATGTGCAATTCCATCTTCAATCCTGTTAACTCCAGCTCCAAGAATCCATTTTATATCGCGATCTTCAAAAATCATTTCAACCATTTCATGAGATTTCATGGTCATGCTTCCGTAACTTAATAACATACCATCCATTCCAAAATCACCTAATTGATATTCATTAGAAATCCAAGTAACTTCAGCCATATCACGTACATTATGCTCGCGTAATTCTTGTTCTACATTTAAAATATACTCAAAAGCAGCACCTTGACAGGTAGATTTTGCATGACCAGTACCGATTAGAATTTTAACCTTCTTACCAGATTTCATTTCTTGAATTACGTTATTTAATCCTTCCCAAGCATGATCTGAATGTGCATAAGTACAAACGGAATACGTTTTATTTTGTCCTGGAATTAAACCTTCAGTCGCTTCAAAATTTAATTTAGGACCAGTGGCATTGATTAAATAATCGTAGGTTACTTTTTCTTGCTGGCCTTTATTTTCCCCTGCTACATATTCAGATAATACATAAGGCTTTTCTTCATTTTTATCGCCCTCCGGAAAAAAGGCTATTGCTTTTGCTTGCTTGTAGCCAATACCTTTTTTCTTATATAAAGGTGCTAAGGGAAAATGGATCTTGTCAGAATTCATTCTGCCAATTCCTACCCAAATATTAGAGGGAACCCATTGGTAATTACTGTTAGGAGATACCACAATAATTTCATGATTTTTAGACAACTTTCTTCGTAGATGTGAAGCTGCTACATGGCCAGAAATACCTGCTCCTAAAATAACAATTTTAGACATTTTGTTTAGTTTTAGATAAAATTAATGAGTTTACCACCTTCCTACAGTAACATTGGTTACACTGCATAGATTATTGAAGTAATAATCCTTTTAATTTATAGCGCTCCTAAACGTGTATGTTTTGGCTTTCTTTTTCGACTAATTTTTCTAGTATTAAAGTTCTCGTGCCTAAAGCTTTTAAAGTATATTTAGGCAAAAAATTGAATTAGTTAAAAAAGGAAAATTGTTATGTTAACATGGAAAGATATTATCTCGTTTGCTACGAAGGGAAACCCTGAGCCAGATAAGCGGGTAGAAAAGTCTGAAGAAGAATGGAAAGCACAATTAACTCCAGAACAATATAGAGTTATGCGTAAAAAAGGAACAGAAGCACCACATACGGGAGCGCTTTGTACTAGTTACGAGGCAGGGCAGTATAATTGTGCTGGATGTGATACACCTCTTTTTGATTCTACTATTAAATTTGAATCAGGAACTGGTTGGCCTAGTTTTACACAACCTATAAAGGAGAATGCCATTAAGTATATAAAAGATTCATCTTTTGGAATGGTTCGCGTTGAAGTATTATGTAATACATGCGATTCACATTTGGGACACATATTTCCTGATGGCCCTGAACCAAGCGGTTTACGCTATTGTGTGAATTCAGAATCTATGGTATTAGATACCTCTGTTGCAAATTAAGACTACAGCGTCATGTCAAAAATAGAAACAGCTACATTTGGTGGTGGTTGCTTTTGGTGTTTAGAGGCCGTTTTTAAAGCGATACCAGATATTATGGAAGTAGTATCGGGTTATGCTGGAGGTAATTGTCCTGGAATACCCACATATAGAGAAGTGTGCTCGGGTAAAACTGGTCACGCCGAAGTAATCCGAGTAAGGTTTGATACAGCATGTATAACGTATAGTGATGTTCTTAGATTATTCATGAATAATCATAATCCTAGCTTAGATACCTATATGAAAGGCGATTATGGTTCGCAATATCGTTCTATAGTGTTGTATCATTCTAAAGAACAAAAAGAAATTGCACTAGAAGTAATTCAAGAAACAGCTATTGAGTTGGCTAAAAATGTCCGTACAGAACTATCTGAATTGTCTGATTTTTTCAAAGCAGAAGAATACCACCAAGACTATTTTAATAAAAATAGGGAGGCTGCTTATTGTCGTGGAATTATAGCGCCTAAAATAGAGAAGTTAAAAAATAATTTATACAAAACATAGAACATTAAATTTATGAGTGCATTAAAAAAAGCATATATCGCCGGTGGATGTTTTTGGGGAATGGAAGATTTGTTCAGAGTACGCCCAGGCATAAAAGATACGGAGGTTGGTTATATTGGAGGGGAAAATGAAAATCCTACCTACCATAATCACACAAGCCATGCGGAAGGAATAGAACTTACCTATGACCCTGCAGAAACGTCATTTAGAGAAATCTTAGATTACTTTTTTAGGATACATAATCCAACAACGGTAGACCAACAAGGAAATGACCGCGGTGCTAGTTATAGATCAACGATATTTATTCAAAATGAGGAAGAGAAAGCCATAGCAGAAGAGGTTATTTCTATTGTAAATGCATCAGGACGATGGGAAGGAGATGCCGTAACTACTTTAGAGCCTTATACCACCTTTTGGTTAGCAGAACCAGAACATCAAGATTATTTATTAAGAAGGCCTAATGGATATACCTGCCATTTCGAGCGTTTTGATACATTTTTATAAAAAGTAAAAGCCGACAATGAACTTGTCGGCTTTTACTTTTTACACTACTTTTTTTAAAATAGGCTCATATAATTTCTGTTTTTTCACTTGCTTTTTCACTTCTTTTATTTTTTTATAAACTACATAATTTACTAATAATATTATTAAGCAAACAACGGCAGTTGCCCCATTTCCATCTTTAGCTAATAGATGGGCTACAATTCCAAAAAAGAGATTCATAAAGAAGCCTGCATAGGCCCATTCTCGGATCCAATTAGTTTTATTTAAGATTAAAATACTGATACCAATTACTTGAGCAGCTCCTATTATTTGTAGCACATAAGTAGGGTATCCTAGTTTTATAATTTTCAGAACAATAGTATCATAATTAATAATACTATTAAGGACAGCTCCTAACATAGCTAATGAGAAAATTACCAGAGAAATAACATAGTAGGTTTTAAGATTTTTCATGGGTTTAAATTTTAATTATTACTTTGAAATTAAGTAAAGTAAATCCTTAAAATCTTTAAAACATGTTGAAATACAGATAGCTACAGTTTATTAGCCTGTAGGTATCGATAAAAACCTTCTTATTAATATCGATTCTCTATGGTAATCATTTATTGTTGATTGTTTTCTTTAAATTTGGAATAAATCCATTGTTTTTCTCTAAGGGAGAATTTTTTTTGTTCAAACCAATCGTAGGCAGCTATTTTTTCATTCTCAATTTGTGCGTTGCGTATGGCCTGTAAAGAAACCAAATGCCAATGTGTTCCTCGCTGCCTAGCTACCGAGTAGCCTATGTCCTCGGTAATAAAGGATATTTTTGGCTCATTATATAAGCGAGTGCCATTTTTTAATATGGCTAAAGTCTTGGTGAGTTTTACGACTTCAGAAAATGAATACCGAATGAAATCATCGAAACCATCTTGTTTTGTATTATAAACTTTATCACCAACCTCTAATTTATCCATAGCTTATCTAAAGTTTGCAAAAATAAGACGAACATCGTTTTTAGACTAGGGTAACAGATTGTTACTTATTAACAAATAGTTATATGCTTGGAATGTAGTATTTTAGGGAGTCTTGTTATTTAATTTTATTTTTCTCGAATCTAATTACTTTAGAGCCCTTTCCCATTAATACTAAGTCAGTTGTCGTTAAAAAAAAACCAGTTTCCACTATTCCGGGGGTAGCCATTAACTCTTGATTTAATTGTTCTAAATTGTAATAAAAATTAATATTTAGATCTAGAATATAGTTGTTTTCATCTGTAGTGAAAGGCGCTGTGCCTTTTTTTCGGAGAATAGGTTCTAATCCTTTTTTTTGTAGTTGTGTTACTATTTGTTGCGTAGCAAATGGAATTGTTTCTATGGGCAGTTTAAACTTACCTAAACGGTTCACTTGTTTACTAGCATCGGCAATTATTATATTGTATTCAGAATTTGAGGCTATTATTTTTTCTCGTAGCAAGGCACCACCGCCGCCTTTTATGAGGTGTAAATAGGGGTCAAACTCATCTGCACCATCAATAGTTAAATCTATTTTTTTAACATCATTCAAGGATAAAATTGCAATGCCATTTTCTTGAGCTATTTTCTCTGTGGCATTAGAAGTTGGTACTCCATATAAGCTTAATCCTTCTTTCTTAATTCGATCTCCTAAATGACGAATCATATACGCTGCTGTAGAACCAGTTCCTAAACCAATGGTCATGTTGTTCTTTACTAATTTTACAGCAGCAATAGCTGCTAATTCTTTTTCGGAAATTTTGTTCATTATTTTAAGTTAATAGGATTTACAATAGCTTAATTCTTTTCCAAACGTTTTATCATAGCTTTCATTTCTATTATTTCTTTTTTCTGAGCTTTAATTATTTCTTTGGAAAGTTTTTTTACTTCTGGATCTTTTATATTAGCTCTTTCACTAGTTAAAATAGCGATAGAATGATGTGGTATCATGGCTTTTAACCATAATAAATCCCCAACTATAGGTTGTTGTTTTCTCACTAAAGTTAAGGCAGATATAAATAACAAAAGACTAGTTAATACGATTGCTATATTTTTTTGCTTGTTTTTGTACATAGATCGCATTGCTATAAACATGATAATTGCCATTGTAGAAATTCCTAAACAGCTCATGTAAAAACGCGTTAAACTAAAATATACGTGATCTATAGAATAGGTGTTAAGGTACATTGTTATATACATTGCGATGAATAATGCCATCAGCATCAAAACAAATTTAGTATACACATTCTTTTTTTTGTTATCTGTTGTATTCATGCGTTGTGGTTTAAATGATTGCGTTGTAATTTTCTGAATACTTTTAAAGTTTATAAGCCAAAATTGGCATCTGCTTAATACTGCAACTAATTGTAAAGAAGCAAAGGCTTTTTAGACTATAGTATTGAAAAAATTACCTCCTAACTAATTCTAGGTATGTGCAATCCAAAGAACCCGAACGAGCACCAATTCTTAAGACGAATGATTTGATGAGTTCCCTCTCTATCTGAAACATAATTTGTGATGCGTTTCATAACATAAGCGAATAAATCGCAATCTTTTTATGCTCTAGGTGTATCAACTTCATTAATTTGATCAATAAGGATCATTTTTCAAGTGGACTACATATTTTTAGCTACAGCAATGGATTCAATTTTAGCCTAAATCATGTATTCATTGTGTTGATCAAAAATAGTGTTCTTTAGAAATTTCTTTTAATTCTAAAGAATTGATTTTTAATTCATTCTGATGGAATCTAAAAGTGTCTAATTGTTAAAAGCTAAAGGACTATTAACTTCATTGCAAGAATGATCTCCATGAATTTCATCCCAATCAGTTTAAATAAAAAGCCCAAAATAACGATACGCTAAACCACTATGTTGCGCTACTTTTCTTTTATGTATTAGGAGTCTATTTTTACGCTTTTTAATCGTAGGGCATTGGCTATAACCGATACAGAACTAAAACTCATTGCAAGGGCCGCGATCATTGGTGATAATAACATACCAAAAAACGGAAATAATACGCCTGCAGCAATGGGAATACCTACGGTATTATAAATTAATGCGAAAAATAAATTTTGCTTAATATTTTTCATAACAGCTTCACTCAAGCTTCTTGCTTTCACAATACCATGAAGGTCACCTTTTACGAGCGTAATCATAGCACTTTCAATAGCAACGTCAGTACCGGTGCCCATCGCAATACCTACGTTACTTTGGGCTAGGGCAGGAGCATCGTTAATTCCGTCTCCAGCCATGGCTACAATGTGTCCTTGATCTTGTAGTTTTTTTACCTCATTTAATTTATCTTCAGGTAACATTCCTGCTTTGAAATCTGCTAAATGTAACTCTTTAGCAACAGCTGCTGCAGTTTCCTGATTATCACCTGTGAGCATAATTACGGCAATACCTTTGTCTTGCAAAGCTTTAATGGCTTTGGCGCTTGTAGCTTTTATTTTATCTCTTATAACAACAAAACCAACCACCACAGTACCAATAGATACGTAAGATACTGTCTTGCCTTCTTTTTGATAAGAAATCACTTTTTCTACAATCTCTTGTTGCATGTTGGCTCCTGCATATGCCATCATTTTTTCGTTCCCTAGAGCTACTTTTTGATTGTCAATTACGCCCTCTACGCCTTTACCCGTGACAGCATTAAATTTGTCTACTTTTAACGCTGTAATATGCTGTTCTTTACCATATTTCAAGGTTGCGGCCGCTAGTGGGTGTTCGCTCAAACTATTGAGGCTTACAATATATTTTAATAGCTCATCTTCAGAAAGATCACTTGTAGCGCCAATATTTTCCACGGTTGGTTTTCCTTCGGTAATAGTTCCTGTTTTATCTATAATTAGGGTGTCTACCGTATTCATCACTTCTAAAGCTTCAGCATTTTTAATTAGAACACCATTTTTAGCTCCGGTACCTACACCTACCATGATAGACATGGGAGTTGCTAGGCCTAATGCGCAGGGACAAGCAATAATTAATACCGCGATAGCATTTACTAGCGCAAAAACATATGCTGGCTCTGGCCCCCAAATAGCCCAAACTACAAACGTGATTATAGAAATGAGTACCACAACAGGAACAAAATAACCAGAAACCTTATCGGCCAAATTTTGAATAGGAGCACGGCTACGGCTTGCATCATTAACCATTTTTACAATTTGTGATAATAGCGTCTCATTTCCCACTTTTTCAGCAACCATTAAGAAAGACTGGTTCCCATTAATGGTACCACTATTTACTTTATCGGCTACCGTTTTGCTTACAGGAACTGGCTCTCCCGAAATCATAGATTCATCTACCGTAGTTTGTCCTTCAGTAATGGCGCCATCTACCGGAATTTTTTCTCCTGGCTTAACCCGTAGAACATCTCCTTTTGTAATTTGATCTATTGACACCTCATTTTCTTGCCCATTGACGACTAAGATTGCTTTGTTAGGAGCTAATTTTAAAAGTTCTTTTACAGCGGTATTAGTCTGGCTGTGTGCTCTAGCTTCTAATACTTGGCCCATTAAAACTAAAGTAAGAATCACGGACGCCGCTTCAAAGTAAACGTGGACCGCTCCGGATGTTGTTTTAAATTGTTCAGGAAAAAAATCAGGAAATAACATCCCAAAGAAACTAAACAACCAAGCAACCCCTGCACCAATACCAATTAAGGTAAACATATTTAAATTCCATGTTTTGATACTTCTATAAGCTCTTTGAAAGAACATCCATGTTGCATAAAATACAACAGGTATAGAAAGGATAAATTGTACCCAATTCCACCATTTTTGCTCCATGAGATCATACAATGGATTATTCGGAATCATTTCGCTCATCGCAATGATAAAGATGGGAAGTGTGAAGCCAAAAGCCAACCAGAATTTTTTCAAGAGTTTTTTATATGATTTTTCTTCTGCAGAAAGATCTGGTTGCATAGGAACAAGATCCATTCCGCAAATAGGACAACTACCTGGTTCATCCCTAATAACTTCTGGGTGCATGGGGCATGTCCATTGTTCACTAGTAGAAACATTCAAATTCTGTTCTTCAACGAGATCCATTCCACAAACAGGGCAGTCGCCATGCTCCTCGTAGGTTTTATCTCCTTCACAATGCATCGGACAATAAAATGTACCGGTACCTTGTTGTGTTGTTTTTTTTGTGTTTGTTTCCTTAGGATGCTGGTGTTCGTCAGGAATATGTATACTATAATGTCCACCATCTGCCGCTAAGGCTTTTTGAAAAATTTCTTTAGGAATATGAGCATCCATCACAATGGTGGCTTCTGCCTTGTCTAAATCAACAGAGGCTTTAGTTACACCGCTTACTTTAGAAAGTTTTTGCTCTACATGAGTTCTACAACCGTTACAGGTCATTCCGTGAATATGATACGTATGTTCCATCTACATCAATTTTAGGATGTAAAATTAAACAGAAGCACGGAGATAGCTTTACATAATTCGGATTCTTATTTATACAATTTGGTCTAGTTTTTTTCTATCCCATTTCTTTAGATTTTTATAGGTACTCATAGACATTCCTGTAACCGTTTTGAATTGACGTGCTAGATGACTACTTGACTTATAATTTAAAGTATATGCTATTTCCGAAAAATTCAATTGCCCTAGTTGTATGTATTCTTTTACTTTTTCAATTTTTAGATTGATGGTGTATTTTTCTAGGGTGATACCTTCCAATTTACTAAATAGTTTACTCAAATAACTTTCTGTTTTTCCTAGTTCTCTCGCAACCATGGTAGCCAAATGTACTGTGTTTTCTTCGTGTATTTTTTGAATTAATCGCACTTTTAATTGCTCTAGGAGTGACTCTTCTTCGTTCTGTATAATTTCAAAACCTAAAGCGCAAAGTTGCTTGCCAAGATTTTTTTGTTCAGTATCTACGCTGGGCTGTGCAACTACCTTTCCTAATTCAATGGTAGAGACTTCATAACCTTCTGTTGTAAATACCTCTAATACAGAAGCAATGCAGCGGTTACACACCATGTTTTTTATGAAAAAAGTAGAAGCCATACTTGCAATTTACATTTTAGTACTGATTTTAACTAGGGATTAGTCCGCATAGATTTCTACAACTTACTCGTAAAAAGCGTGTTTTTTGTCTAGTTTCTTAAAGAATATAAACCTACTAATAGATACTAGACTATATTTACAATCTTTTAATACCTCTATAAATTAACGCCTAATCAAAAGTACCGTAGTGGACACTTGCAAATATGTTCTTTTTACAGCAGACAACAAATATGTTGTAGAATATCTTTTGAGACAATTGGTATTAAGTACTAGTATTACAGAAGCATTAATTTTTGAAAATTATGATCTTGCTGTAGGCTTTAAAAAAATGTTGGTTAAAGACTGTAAATTAGAGTGTTCTATAAATACTTATATAGATTAAAGTATCATTATGCTCTGTTAGTTATCTTTTGTCAAAACAAATTTTTAGTAAAATCGTCTAAAGCTATTCATTTATTTCTTAAATTCTATTGTTCCTACGTTAAAGTCTCCATTCTTAGCAGGTTCCAACTGAAGTGTTAATACTTCTTTTTGCTCTTCTTTTGTTCCAAAATTGGTATAGACCAATGCACGGACCGTAACTTTTTCTAAAACAGTTTGTCTTCTAGAACCGTAAAAATTAACATCTATTCCGTAAGTCCCATCTATAGCATGTTTAAGTCTAAACTCTTCAGGGCCGTAACCTTGAGTTACATCATAAGATATTCTTCCTCCTAGTCGGGTATTAGTATTGTTATAACTACATCTTTCGGTAGTAGGGTCTGTAATCCATAAATCAATGTCTGTTTCATTAGCATCCCAATCAATGACAATTCTAATATCAACCGGCATATGCTTTATAAAACATGGGTTTATAAACGAAATGTCTAATTTTCCATTATGCTTTGCTATGATATTATTTATATCATGAAGTGTAATTAACTCTATCCCATTGAAGCGAGCTAGGCTTTCTGGTTCCCATTCTTTAGCGATCACTTGGTATAAGTTATCTACAGCTTTTTGATGTTCTCCTAATTCTGTATAGGTTAAGCCTAAGTCAATATACGAATGTGGCTCAAAAGATCTTGTTTCAAGCACTTCCTTAAAAACGGCTAATGCTTCGTTAAAAAAATTATACTCGTACAGTTTTCTTCCTAGGGTTCTTAATAATTCGGTGTTTTCTAACTCTAATTCTGCCAAATTAGAAATAACACGTAAACCTTCTGCTCTCAGAGATTTTTGAAACATATAGGTTGCTACATCAAAATAAAAGGAAGGATTAGCTCCATTTTTTTCCTTAAGCGTCAAATAGGTGGCATATATATTTTCTTTGCCTACTGATTTTAAGGTGTTGATATATGGCTCATTGCTATCCCATGCTACAATAGTTATGGTAGGTTTACTTTGTTTTTCAGATTTTTTGCTGCTAAGCTCGTCTTCTGAAGCAATTTCATTTACTTCCACTATCATATCCGCTTGAGGCGATGATGCTATTCTGTCAGATACAGTTTCTCTTGTACGGGACTCTGAAGGAGTAGATTGTTTGAGTTCTGGTTTTTTAATGGGAGGGTTTTTCCACCAATCAAAATCAGCATTAAAAGCTTGACACAAGCTTGAAATACGCTGTGCTTTACGATCCTTTTTTTGTTCATTTTGTGCCGAGATACGGCGGTGATATTCTTCTTGTAATGATAAGGGTGGTACAATCTTATAGTGTACATAATCTGCTACGTCATCTAAAACAATTAGAGAGGTATTAGGAGTCACGAGATTAAACTTTTTTCCATGAGACCGGATAGTGCTCGCTTCTTGACGTACTAATAAAGTTTTAAGTTTTTTTTGTGCCCAAATACGTTCCCCTAAATTATGATCTAATGCCTGGCTATTATCAATAATGATCTTCTTTGTTTCTGTGATGTTATCTCCAAACCCGAAATGTAGGGTTACTTCAGCTTGATCCCCTTCAATTTTTCCGGAAAGACTAAAATTATCCCTTAGCTTTTGGGCGCTATTCGGGAAGACTTCTTTAATTTTAGTAGTATCAAATTCTGCTTTTATAAATTGCTTTTGCTCTTGAGTTATTTTCTCAATCGTTTGATTCACGGACGCCTCGAAAGCATTGATGTATATACCATTAGTACATGCGGCAAAATAGTCTAATAAAGAATGATTGGCTATAGTAGCCGTATTTATGGCGGTTATAGGAGCTTCAAAATTCTTGTGATTTTTAGCCCCGAAAGTTGAAATTCCATCTGAGAATAAAAGTATTTCTTCTGATTTAAAGCTAGAAAAATCGATGGCGTTTATCGCAGTTCCCCCGTCATAGTTTATTGTTTTTAGGGCACTGATAAGCGGTGTGCAAATGCCATTAACAATTTGGTACTTTGTAGTGGTATGTATGGTATTTGAAAATGTTACCAAATTTACTTGGCCCTGTTGCATCCATTTTAGATACCCTTCTAAAATTTCTAATTCATTTTCTATTGCTCTATCTTTTCCAGAAGAAGAAACATCCCAAACTACCGTAATGTTCTTAGGTTTTTTCTTTTCGCGCTGCTCCGGTTTTATAGTTAAATAGCTGTAAAAATAGTTATCCGAAGTAACAGCTCCCTTATAGGTAACCATTTTAGAGACTTTTTTTGGCCGCGGAATAGCAAAAGTAAGGTGACGTTCTAAAGTTTTATTTTCTTCTTTATATTCGCTGATATAGGAGTTCCGTGCTTCCGTGAAATCTAAATTTATTTTTGGGCTTTTGCTTTTTATATTTTTTGGTTTATTTAGGGCGACTTCAACCTTTACTGAAAATTTTTTTAGCACGTGTTTGATGCTTAGTGGAAACTGATAGATGAAATTATCTACATCACCATCAATCTCCTGTTCAAATGCCACTATGGCTTTCTTATAGCCTTTTCCGGGAATAGGGTAGACTCTTGCCTTAAAATTATTCCCTTTAGTAACTTCAGCAAGACCTGGGTCAACATTTCTGCGCGTTACCGCTTCAAAGGCTTGCGTAGCAGTTTCCTTATCAACTACAACCCCTTCCCGCATTTCTCCATTTACATCTAAAGCAAACCGGGATACGGTTACGCCATTTCCTAATGGGAAATTTAGTTCTCCCTGCATCACACGGTCGTTGTCATTATAAAATTGCATTTCCAAGGTTGTCGTAGCCATATTATCAATCACAAAAACATTGATATGGAGACTGCTTAATTCAATAGGATTAGTTCCATTTTCTGCTGGGGTAATCATAGGAATTCCTTGAGCACATAAATTGAAACAATAGATTAAGAATACAATAAGAGTAGAATATTTATTCATGTTTTTTTAGATTTCTTGCAAAATGGAAGGCTATAATGCCCTCTTATAACGAACATTTATTCAGCTATGGTATAAATATAGGATTTAATACTTTTGAAATGGAGTGCTTCGCTATGAAGTGCCTAGATTTCATTTGTTTCAAAGACTATACATAATAAGCTGTTGCAGTATTTTTAGTGAATATTAGGGATATATAGGTTTACTAATAAAGGATCTCCTTCTTTTAAAAAATGATAAATATCATATACTGTGGTTATTATTAGTGGCAGTTTTGAACTTAATTATTTCGAAAATATAATAGTACTATAATGATGAAAACACATAATTTTCATATTCCTGTTATGGGAATAGGCTTTACAATAGATACCCCTATTAAAGTTGCACATTTAGGCATTGATTCTGTTATTTCTTTGGTAGACGATATTTTATTAGAAAAACTAAGAAAAATGTATGCCACAAACTTCAATCAAACGTATCAAGAAATTACAGAAAATATGGAAGATTTTAGGGCTAAAAGAATAAGCTCCTATTTAAATTTAGTCCAAAAAATCGCGCAACATAATTTTAAAGAACTTAAAGATATTAGTAATGGTGTTAGCGATAGTTTAAAACAGTATTTTGATTTTTTTCCAGAAAACTCGTCTCTAAAGCAGCAGTTTAATGCCCTTGTCAACAAACACTATGATCGTAGTGAATTGAAAAAATTTTTAGATGAAAATTTAAAAATGGGTAGTATTGATGTAAATATCATGACCAAAGTAGATAAGGAGAATTTTTATAAAAAAGAACAATTACCAACGATATATAATGATGCTCATGCAGCTCTTAGAGGCTATGCAAATAGTAAATTAGTTTCATCGGTGATATTTTCTGCGGGTATGAATCCAAGATTGTATAGCTATTTAGAAGAATTTGAAGATTTTTATCCTGACGAAAACGGAGTTATAAAAAAGAAAATTGTTTTAAAAGTAAGCGACTACAGGTCTGCATTGATACAAGGTAAATTTTTAGCTAAAAAGGGACTATGGGTTTCTGAGTATAGGATAGAGTCTGGTCTTAATTGTGGTGGTCATGCTTTTGCTACAGACGGATATTTATTGGGACCCATATTAGCCCAATTTAGAGATCAGAGAGAAGAATTTATAGCTGAAACTGCAGCAGTTTTAAGTAAAGCATTGACGCTGAAAAAAAAGCAGGTTCCAGAAGCATCTTTACCTGTGAAATTTACAGCGCAAGGCGGCGTAGGGACGGCAGCAGAACATGATTTTTTACGCAAGCATTATAAACTTGATTCCATTGGTTGGGGATCACCATTTTTATTGGTGCCAGAAGCTACTACAGTAGACGATAAGACCTTGGAAAAGATTAGTGAAGCAGAAGAAAGCGATCTGTATTTAAGTGATATTTCTCCGTTAGGAGTTCCTTTTCATAATCTTAAAGGAAATACTAAAGATCTAGAAAAAGCGGCTTTAATTGCCAAAAATAGACCAGGAAGTTCTTGTCCTAAGAAATACGTAGCACTAAATAAAGAGTTTACAGATACAGGTGTTTGTACCGCATCTAGGCAATACCAACATTTGAGAATTATAGCCTTAGAAAAAGAGCATTTATCACCAGAAATATATCAAAAGGAATACAATAAAATCATCGAAAAATCTTGCACTTGTGTTGGGTTAGGGACTTCCGCATTGATTAAATATAATCTAGATACTAAAACAGAGGGAGAGGGAGTTTCTATTTGCCCTGGACCAAATTTAGCATACTTTTCTAAAGTGGTTAGTTTGAAAGAAATGATAGGCCATATTTATGGGAAATGCAACGTAATGGAACGTATGGATCGGCCTAATATATTTGTAAAAGAATTGGGTATTTATGTAAAATATTTACAAAATAAGATGGATGAGGCAGGAACTATTTTAGACGCTAAACAGTACAAATACCTCTCTCTTTTTGCTAAAAATTTAAAGGAAGGGATAGGGTATTATAAAGATCTATTTCAGTCAAACATGCCTGAATTTGAAAATTCTTACTTAAAAGTGCTTTTAGAATTGAAAAAAAATGAAAATATTTTAAATAATTTAAAATTAGAACGACTAACAGTATAGACACAAAAGTGATTACAATTTTACAAGGAAATAAGGAGGAAAAAGCGCAAGTGAAATTAAATAATTAAAATTAGCACCAATTCTTTGAACCCCTATGAATGTAGGGTTTTTCCTTGTTTAACTTTAATGGACGACAGTCTTTTTTGGGAAGCTTTTATATTTTTACATATAGTAAAAAAAAATGTTTTAGGTTTTCAAAATAATATTTTTTTGATCAATATTCTTCTTTTTCAGGAGGGACAGCACATTTTTATATCTTAAAAAAATCATAATCGTTATTTCTTTGTTGTATATTGCCTTTTGTTTAATTATATTTATTTAAGAATAAACAAAAATAACTATGGATATTTTAAAAGAAGCGACAATCTTTGAAAAAGCCAAAATGAGTCATATGTCTACGAGTGATAGAGTGGTAGCTTCAAGAGAAGCAAAACGACTAATTTTAGCAATTAATGAGCGTTATAAAGAAACAAAGGACGCAAGTTTAATGGAGGTAATGAAAAGATTAACCGTAAAAAAGAAAAAAATTGAGATTAGGTTGAAAGGAAAGCCTGATTCAGGAATATAATATTAAATTAATTTTAAAACTAAAAAACCATCGGTAGCTTATGCTATTGATGGTTTTTTTAATTCTAGTAACTTTCTTTACTTAACTAATGGTGCGATGATATCTCCTCTTTAAAGATTTTAGTATTTTAAAAGTTACTGTGTTGCTTAGGATAACATTGTTCCTGAAATTGCTTCTACAACTCCTAAAGCAGCTCTTTCTCCCGATAACATTGCAGCATTCAATGAGCCGTTTAATTGGGTGTCTCCAGCTAGAAAAATTCCAGAAGTTAATCGTGTTTCAGAGGCAGGCAAATCGTAGCGTAAATCATCTAATTTAGGTAGTGCTTTGGGGATATGGTATAATTTCAGGAAGCTTAGGGATTCCATACCACAATATTCTTTTAATTCTAATTGTACGTTTTCAATGAGTGCTTCCTCAGACAAATTCTGGGAATCTATGACGGTTACAGACAATAACTCTTTAGTAGTAGTAGCAGTAGTAGCTAAACTAGAAGGGTAAAAAATGTTATTAATTAGCGTATTATTTTCAGGAAGTAGACCAATCAATGGTTTTTGAATATGTCTTTTATCCGATTCAAAATACAAGGCATAACAAGACTTCCATTGCGTTTCCTGACTTTTTAGTCTAGGAATTAATATACTCGGTTCAGTGGTAACTATCGTAAAATCAGTTGCTAATCTTGTACCATCGTTAAGTTCTATTTCAGTATCAGCTACAATCTTAACCTTTGTATTGAATTTAAAGGATGTATTTTTTAATTTCTTAGATAGTTGCTTAGGAATCGCTCCGATTCCAGCTTTAGGCAAGGCAGCATGACCTTCTCCAAACATTTTATAGACAAACTCAAACATTCTGCTAGAGGTAGCTAGGTTTGTTTCTAAGAAAATTCCACTAAAAAACGGACTAAAGAAATTGGAAATCATTTTAGAAGAAAAGCCAAAATCGGTCAAGTATGCTAAAGTAGTTTGTTCTTTACTAGAAAATATAGCTGTAAGTGATTTTTTCTTCAAAAAACTATTAAGTTTTAAGATTAAGAGTTTATCTGAGAAACTCCCTATATCAGAAAATAATGTAGAAAAAAGTAATGAAATTTCACGAAGTGGGTCTCCAATATTCACCTGCCTTGCATTCTTAAAAATCGTAGCTCCAGGTAGGAATTTCTGTAATTCTAAAGCTTTGTAATCTAAATATTTTTGTGCTGCAGGATAAGCTGTTAATAATACCTGAAAACCATGATCTAACTGGTGTCCTTGGAATAGTTCTGTTTTTACTCTTCCGCCAATAGTGTCTGTAGCTTCTAATACAACAGGGGAGAAGCCAGCTTCTTCAAGAACTTGCGCCGCAATTAAACCGCTTATGCCGGCACCGATAATATGTATTTTTGGTTCCTGTTGTTTCATGTTAAATTTTGTTTAATTATTTAAAAGTAATAATAAACAAAATTAGTATTTTTGAAACGGCTTTACGAATCATTTTATCACTTTGTGCTTTTTAATTTTTAAGGATATAGTGATTTTCTATCTCATAGTATTTTGGTGCTGTAAAGTTGTACCAAGTGCGGCCATTTTAATGTTGAATTATGAAGTTAACGACTAAAGCTAAAATTGCTCCAGCAAAAGATAATATGCTTAAAAATCATTCTATTTATGATATTCCTATTAATGATTTGAATGGAGTTCCAATTTCTTTGGAAGATTTTAAGGGAAAGAAATTACTTTTTGTGAATGTGGCGTCTGAATGCGGATTTACAAAACAATACAAAGAATTACAAAGTCTTAGTGATACCTATAAAGATAACTTAGTTGTCATTGGCTCTCCTTGCAACCAATTTGGAGGTCAAGAACCCGGTGAAGCCTCGGAAATTGAAGAATTCTGTAGCTTAAATTTTGGTGTCAAGTTTTTACTTACGGAAAAAATAGAAGTAAAAGGTGCTCAACAACATCCATTGTATGCTTGGCTTACTTCTAAATCATTAAATGGAAAAAAGAACTCTAGTGTAAAATGGAATTTTCAAAAGTACTTAGTAGATGACGCAGGGCAATTTATAGATTACTATTATTCTATTACAAAGCCTTTAAGCTCAAAAATAACAAAGCATTTAAAATAAAATTCTTGTGGCTTCTGGGAGGTTTCTAAATTAATAACCCTTGTTTGATTTTAAATTAATTCTATGCGGTCAATTTCTAAAATAAAGTGCTCTTCTTTTTTATTCCCTATTAGAAAGGCCAACTCTTCTATGCTTTGCTGATCATAGTTGGGTAGGTTTAAGGAAGTTCCTCTAAAGGCGGGGGTTAGCTTATCTAAAGCTATTTCTATAGTCTCCCATACTCCAGAAGTGTTGAAATAAGTCGTATAAGAATGTTTGTCCGTTTGTTTTGCCTTTACTCTAAATTTATACCTTTTCCCATCTCCTTTTAAAACTATTTTTAGTTTAGTGTAGGAGGATGTTTCAATGGTAGCAAACTGATACCGTAGAGAAGAAAAACCTCCATTGTTTTCTAAAGACACATTTCCCTCAAAAACTCCTTTATCATTTTCATTGATGAAAAATGATCCAGAAGATTTTCCTCCCATCACTGCATCATCTATCACAGACCATTGTGACGTAATTTTGTTGGTTTCAAAAGTATAGACAGGTAAAGGTTTCATAGGTAACACGTGTTTCGTAAGAGTTCTTAAAAAGGGTATCCAATCGCAAAATTAAACATTAGGTTATCATCACCTCCATCAAAAAAGGGGATTCTGCTGCGCTCTCCTTCTGGTAAGTAGGGCACGCGTATTGGCGAAGCTAGATCTAGTCTTATAACAAAGCTTTGTATATCTACCCGTAATCCAAAACCAACACCAGCGCCTAATTCTTTGATCCAGTCTTTGTCAAATTTACCCTGAGTTTTTAAGCGTTCAATTAAAGCAATCCCTTCGTCGGTCTCATCCTCAGAAATTTCAGGTTCATAGGTTAGCCATACATTTCCAACATCCGCAAATAAGGCTCCTTTTAGATAAGAGAAGATAGGAAAGCGGTATTCTAAATTTCCCTCTAGTTGTATATTTCCTGATTGATCAAAATAGGAAGAATCATCATCATCTTCCGCGACGAAAGTACCGGGGCCTAAAGAGCGTATCTGAAAAGCTCTTACGCTATAAGGGCCTCCTGAGAAAAATTGTTTTACGAAAGGAAGGGTAGAGGAGTTGCCATACGGAACACCCAGACCTGCATACAATCTGGTGATAAACGTTTGCTCATTTTTCCACCTTAGATAATAGCGAAAATCCACATCCATTTTGGCGTACTGTGCATAATCTAGACCAAAAGCGGTTTCCTTGCCTCCATTTAAAAGATTTAAAGCATTCCCCGCAATATCTAAACTCGTGGCAAAATAGATAGGATGAGACTTATTTTCATCTACCAATTCATTATAGGTAAATTTATAATTAAGACCCGCAATGAACTGTTGTTCAAAACTACTTTTTAAATACGGATTGTCATCTAGAATTTGATCAAATTCATCCGTAGTATTCGCTAAATTCACGTAATTAATACTGATAGGGTTTAGTTCGTGATAAACGTATTTATTCGCATTCCAAGTATATCCATAAGATGTGTTGAAAGAGGTAAGGGTGTATAGCTGACTTCTATCCAGAAAATCAACTCCTAAACTAATCTTTGTTTTCGGAACGTTGTACTTAAATCTGCTGGGAGAAAAAGGTACGAGTCTCGGTATAATTAGATCTGTTTTTAATCCTCCAGAAATACTACTCAGGCCAGTATTGCTTCCTCCGGATAGTTGTGTTTCATAAGAAAAGCTACCTGTAATGCTCAAAGTTTCTCCTGCCCCAAATACGTTTCTGTTATTGTAGGATACAGATATTCCTGGTCCGGCAAATCCGTTAGACTTAGTAACCCCTTGGAGTTCTGCACGTACGGATCTTTTCGTAAGTGGAGAAAGAAATATATCCATATCTAGAGCTCCGGAACCATCACTGCCTGCTATGGTATCCTTTTCCTTAAATTGAATATTTACGTATTTGTAACTACCGATAGATGACAGCCTATTGCTAGTAAGCCTTGCTGTATTTGCGTTATATTTTTGTCCTTTTTCAAAGAGAATATAAGGTTGTAATTGCTTGGGCTTAAAAAATTCTTCTTCTTGAATAAAATTGATACCATTCACAATACTGTTATAAGCTACAGACGTAGTATCGCCCACTGTATATTTTGGGAATACGGTCATTGAATCTATCGTATAAGGTATAATAGACTTTGAAGGAGTATTCTTTTTTAAGCGGAGTAATAAATCAAATTTAGGGGTGTCATAACTATTAGTGTCCGCTTCAAAAATTAGAAAATCGGCATTAAAATTATAATAACCACGTTGCTTGAGTTGATTATCGATACGTTCGCGTTCAAATTTCATTAACTCCAAATCAAATCTATTTCCAGATTTTATGGGAGTATTGGCTAAAATATCTTGAATTTCAGAATAAATAGGGAGCGAGTCTTTTTGAAGGTCAAATTTCTCTAGGCGATAAGGGCGTGGTAGTTTTGTTGTATAAGTAATAGTAGCTGTTTTGGGAGTTTTGTCTATTTGTGAAGTGACCCTACTATTGAAAAATCCTCTATTATCTAACCTGTTTAAAATTAATTTTTCTACGCGTTGCGGATCAACATCAGAAAGATAAATAGGTTCTTCACCAATTTTTTTATTCAACCATTTGTTTAAGAAGCCTGGCTTTTCTTGTTCAGCCTTAAAGTGATAGTATAAACCAAGTCGCATTCCTAATATCTTGGTATTAGGTTCTTGAGGAATTAATGTATTTAATTCTTCAGCTACTTGATTAATTTTTACAGTATCCTCTTCTGTTTCTATTTGTATCTCTGAACCTGCATATAAAACTTCGTCTTCTGGTATAAATTTCGAAACCCCACAAGAGTAAACTACTAGGGTGAGTATTAGGATGAATAAGGAGCGATATCTTGCGTTTTTTTTCAATTGGATGATTGGTTTTATTTATTTTCTTTCGTAATTTTCTTTTCTTCCGTATCTTTTTTCAAAGGATTGAATAGCTCACTAAAACTGTTAAACTCTCTATTAAAGATTAAAGCTACTCCTGTAACAATAAGCTGCCCGTCAATTACATTTTGATATTCATTTTTACGAAACCCCTTTAATCGGTATCTACCGTCTTCAGACAGTAAGTACTCTAAGCTTACATTACCAATAATTGGCGTCTCACTTTGTCCTGCTTGGGCGCTACCTTCTACATCTACGGCACTTCCTGCGGTTACAATTAGTCTATTATCAAAAAGTTTTTTCTGAGCGTTGATATTTAATTGGGTCCTATCTTGGGGACTATCACCTTGATAATCAGTGAAACTATCCAAATCAAAATCTAGGTCAAAACCTGTATTCCCTAGGAGTTTATTAGAAAAGGTGTTTAGTTGTCCTGAAAGTACCTTATTTACATTGTTACGTGCAATGGTGGCTGTACCACCGCTACTACCGTCACTTCCTGCAGTAGGGAAAAATCTATTTAAGGTTAGTAACGAGAATACTTGTTTGTTTAATTCAGATTCTTGGTCGTTAAGCTGTTGTACTTGGCTGTATACAGCACCACTTAGCGAACCTTGCGCATCTTCTGGCATGTCTAAATTAAAAGAAATCTCTGGTGTTAGCAATTGCCCATCTACATTTAAATACACCATAAATGGAAGTACTTGTTGGTATTTTGCGGTAACACTAGCGTCTTCACTAGAGGTTACGCTAGACATTAAAGGGCTTGCAGACGCTTCTACATTATAAATGGCAGTAACATCCAGTTTTGCATCAGTAGGGCTCCCTAACCAAGTAATGGTACTACCGGGTTTAATATCAAATTTTCGTTTTACTAAATTATATAGGCTTGTTTCGTAATGACCATCTTTTAACTCGTACCTACCCGATAAACTCATAGTACCATTAGAGGCCATGCTAAAATTTAAAGCAGCATCACCAGAAACTTGAAGATTATCTCCTGTTTTTTTATCAATAATGACATTAAAGATAGCATCGTCAGCAATTTCCAGAACGGTATTTACTTTGTAACCTTTAAACAAGGAAGAAGTCTCTTCCTCGTCATTTCTTGTAAGAATGGCATCTGGATTTTCCTGATTGACAAAAATAACAACACCATCTCGTTCTTCTACATCTAATTGCGATTCTGGTACTACATACGTTATATCAGTAATTTTTCTAACTTTAAGGGAGCCGGTTACAACAGGAAGACTTAAAGATCCATTGATCTTCACATCTGCATCCATACTGGCTTGGCCATAAAATAATTCATTATCTTCCTTGGTGGAGTTTATAACTTGAAACGCATCTGCTTTTAAACTTAGATCAAATGATGGATTTGTAAAATCATCTGTCAGAACAGTACCGTTTAATACAAAACTATTGGCTTTAGAATCGTTGATTTCAAAATTATCTAAATACAAACCTGTAGTATTTATTTTTAGCTTTTCATCGGTGATTTTAAAAACTGAATTTAGCTCGGCAACATTAAAGGCGGCATCCTTAAAATTAAAAACTCCTTCATATTCCGGGTTGGTAGTTGTTCCGCGTACTTTGGCGCTACCAGAAATAAAACCCTCCGAATTGGTAATAGCTCCCTTTGAAAATGCTTCAATGTTTTTAAGAGATACTTTGTTTAGCTCTAGGTCTAAGTTAAGTTGGGCGCCACTCTTTGCTGCGGTATAATCTCCAGTAAGGTCTAAATCTATACCACCATCTTTTAGCGATAAATCAAAATCATAAGCGGCATTACTGGTTGATGTAGCTTTGAGTTTAAGATTTCCTAACGGATTTTGAAGGGCTTTTAGATCGTTAATTTTAAAATCGGCTATAATTCCACTAGCTTCAAACGGATTCTCAATGACAAAACTACCATTTATGTTCCCTGAAGCTAAAGCTTCGTCGGGGTTTAAAAGGCTTAAAAATGTTTGTAATTTGAAATTATTGAATGTAATTCCAAAATGTTCACTATCAATCCCTCCAATAGTATTACTTAAACTTAATTCTTGATTTTCTTTGGTGAATCTTATGTTTTTAAAATTCAAAATATTTTCACCAATAGCTATGGTGTTATTCTCAGGAATAGTCCAATTCTTTCTATTAAAAATTAGCCCAGAAGGATTAACATGAAGCTTGGTAGTATCTTTTGAGAATCTTACTTCTGTGGCGATATGAGCTAATGTTGTACCATCATCAAAAGATGTAAATTCAGTAAGCAGTGCATTGTTTTTTACAGTTCCTTCAAATACCGTTTTTTTAATTAAGATAGGATCGGAAGATAGGGCGCTAAACGCTGTTTTAAAATTTAAGTCTGTAGCATCGCCCTCTATTAAAACGCTAAGGCTATCAATAGTGCTGCCATTGTAACTTGCGGAAGGTATAAACAATACAGCATTTAGCTTCTTAGAGCTAGCGTCAAAATTAGCCTTCATAGTAATGGTATCTAATTTATCTACATCTTTTAAAAACACTTCAGTGAGAATAGGAGTAGGCCTAAAAGCTAGATTCATAGAAAGAACAATAGGGTTGGTTGTAGTATCTATGGCTGTGCTATCCGTAAAATATGCTTCAAACTGCTTTTGTAATGCGGAATACACCATTTCTGGCGAACCGTTAGAATTTACTTTTCCTGTTAGGAAATCACTATCAATACTTACATTAGAGCTATTGGTGTTTATGATTGCTTTTAGGTCTATCGCATCCATATGATATTGTTCGTTGTCATACACTGCGACGGTTTCTAAAACAGAGGTGTTCAATTTAAAATCTGTAAGGTTTCCGCTGAACTGCGCATTCAATTTGGTACCCACTTTAATGTTTTCTTGGGTGATTCCTAAAGCATACAAATCGGCACCTATAAGGTTTAGATTCAATTTTAGGTTTGAATTGATGGAGTCTAGATGAATTGGCGCATTTGCTTCAAGGTTTAAATTTTGATCCTTAAAGTCGGCGTTAATAACGCCCTTTCCTTTCACGATATTACCGGATAGGTTTAGGTTAGAAAAATCATAATCCTTGAAATCTAATTGTGTGAAGTTAGTTGTTAGATCAGCATTTAAGCTATTTAAACTATCGCCACTACCTTTGAAGTCCATAGTCATGGAAATGCCACCTAATTCGTTATTTTTTAGTAGCTGATCTAATCTTAAGTTGTCCAGACTTAATGTGCCTGAAAAGGACATTGAATTTTTGGCGCTAAACTCACCTAGAATTTTTGCAGTTCCTTCGGGAATTTTTAGCGCTATGTTTCCCTTTATGTGCTCTGTAGAGCCAAAAGCAATAGCGTCTAATTGTATGGTTTTCGGAATAGATATACCTAAATCTGTTTCTGAAATAAAAGAAAGAATGTCTTCCTTAATGGACGTAGCTTTAAGTGTTTTGAAATCAAAAGATAAGGCATCTGGATTCATCAGGTTGTAAAGCTCTCCTTTGGCACTTAATTGCGTGTGTTCTCCCCAATTAAGTTTGACGGAAGGAGCAAGTGTTAAAAGTGACCCTGAAGTAATTAAATTCCCTGTAAATGGTTTTGAAGCGGCTTTTTTTATAGCCTCGTTTTGAGCTAAATCGGGTTGAAAGTAATAGGCGTCATCAAGATGTAGAATAAATTCAGGGAATGATACAGCGATAGATGAATTTTCGGGTGCCTCTAGTAATTCTTGTATGGAATTGTATTTGATAGATGCATCACCATTAATGGTACTCCCATTTGTTTTTAGTTCTAGATCTGAGACCACAGTAGAAGTAGTATTTAAACTGGTATTAAAAGCTAGATTTCTTAATTGAAAACCACTTTTTTCTTTAAAGGAAAAAGTTTTTAAAGACAGCTTCACTTGTTCCTCTTTGTAGCTAAGGTTTTCAGTAGTAAAATTCAGATTAGAAATTGCGATGTCACTTGGGTTAAATTCTCCTGGGGTAGGTGTTGGTTGTCCCACCTTCAAGTTTATAGTATTGTGATTGAGATCTATTTTAGCCACCTGAACGATGTAGTTGGGCCATGCGAATTTCGTGCTATTTGTATCGGTTTTTTCTGTAATTGGAGTGGTAGATTTTTTGTTTTCTGTTTGTAAACTAATAGTTGAATTGTTTAACTTTAATGCATTGACAATAAATATGTTGTTTGTTAAATCTGCGGTCTCTAAATCTAGGTTAAATTGTCCAATTTTAACACTGCTAGTGAGCTGATCTGGAATAGATTTATAATGGGCAGTTACTTGTTCTAGTTTAAAATTCTCAACAGCAATGTAGGGTAGTTGTGTAGCTGTGCTATCTTCAGCTTCAGGAAATGTTTTCGTCTGTTTATAGGTGATATCGGTATCGTATAGGACTACATTTTCTAGCTTAAACTTCATGGTTTCTAATGCCATTTCATCGATATCTACTTGGAGTTTTCCTAATTTAATGGCGCTTTCGATGCCTAAAAACTTATCAGTGTAACGTACATCAAAATTGGAAAGAGCAACTTCTCCAATTGTAAAAGCTAGAGGGGTAGATTCTTGTGTTGTTGTGACGGTATCTGTTGCCGCGAAAGCATCAATTAAGAAATTGAAATTAAAGTTTTCAACCTTATCTCCTCTACTAATATTCGCTTTTACGCCATCCCAAATTAACGATTTTAGTTCCATGTCACTCCCGAAAACTAGAGGTGATAAAGGTACGTTAGCTTCTAAGCTCTTGGAGTAGATGAGGGTGTCTCCTTTGACATCCTCGAGGTAGAGTCCTTCTAAATAAAGATTTCCTGAAAAGGTCAGGAATAGCCGATCTATTTCTACGGTCGTGTTGGTTTTCTTAGAAACATAATTGACAACTTTAGTAACGATAATATCTTGTCCCCACTGGCTTCTTATAAATAGTATGATACTTATAAAAAGCAGAAGAAGTACAGCAAAAACTTTGAGTATTCGCTTCAGAATTCCTTTTTGTTTCTTTCCCATTTGAAGCGGCAAATATCTGTAATTTTAATTTAAGATATGTGCTTTACTCCTCATTAGATTAACGCAATAGCATTGTCTATGAGTTCAATGCTCCTAGTAAGCTTTTTTTTGCCGTTTTATCTTTATTTAAATGTAATTTTCACAAGCTCCACGATGTTATTCTTATCATGAGACTCTAGTTGAATTAAACATTTTCTGCATTTCTATCTTTATACCGCAATTCACCCAATTCAATACCGATAGCTGTTTTAGCAAGGACGGTAAATACAAAGGCTCCTAAAGCCCAAATGCCAATGGTGACGCCAATTTCTATTCCAGAAGGTAAGTATTCTACTATTTTACCGTAAGGTCCAGGAATGAAGCCAGGAACAATTAATCCAAAACCCTTTTCTATCCATATGGCAACAAATAGAAGTCCACAACATACATATAGTATTTTAAGGTTATTTCTAAATTTATTAAAGGTAAGAATTATAGTAGCTAATACATTTATAGGGATCGCTGTCCAAATCCAAGGAAGTAGTGCGGTTTTTCCGTGCAAGCCAAAAAACAAGTAATAAGCACTTTCACTATGGTGTGTGGGCGCATAAAACTCTTTAAATAGCTCAGAAACAAGCATTATTAGATTTATCTGTGCAGCCACAGTAACAATCATTGCTATTTTTTTGATGGTTTTATCTTCTATTTTAAAAGCAGTAAATGAACGTATTACAGCTAGTACTAAGATGATTAAAGCGGGGCCGGCAGCAAATGCTGAGGCTAAAAATCGAGGGCCTAATAGGGCATTATTCCAAAAAGGACGCGCTTGTAATCCTTGGTATAAAAAAGCAGTCACTAAATGTATACCTACAGCCCAAAATACAGATAGAATGGCTCCAGGTACATAGACACTTTTCTTTGCTTCTTTGTTTTGATAGTGTTTAAACAGGATGTAAAATGGGATACTAATATTAATGAAAAGGTATCCATTTAGTACGATAACATCCCAAGTTAGCATGGAGTTGGGGAAGTTAAATACACCTATCCCAGGAATCATATGCCATAGAACGGACGGTCCGCCCATATCTGCAACGACAAAAGCTAAACACATTATTAAAGCGGCTACCGCTAATCCTTCTCCAATTAATACAGCTTGTTTAAAATCAATATCTTTTAAGACATAGGTTGGCATCACTAACATGACGGCAGCTGCCGCAACGCCTACCAAAAACGTAAAGTTAGAGATGTAGAGCCCCCAACTCACACGATCAGACATTCCTGTAGCGCTAAGCCCTTCTTCTAACTGAATGGAATAACAATACATGCCTATTAGCATTACGAGTGTTAAGAACCCCATCCAAAGATGGTACTTAGCAGACCCTTTAGTAATAGTATCTAAACTATCGATTACTAAACTTTTAAATACTTTAACTATTCCCATTATATGCTATTTAAAATCAATTTGCCTAAGAATCAATTGGTATTCTGAGCGCTACGATTTATATATTATCTGTTGTTAACCTGCTTTGTATTAGTCCATGAAGTACCAGAACTTTGGTTCTGTTCCTAAATCTTCTTTAAGTCTAAAGACTTTTTTATTTTCTAAGACCCATCGTATAGTACTCTTGGGATCTAATAGATTTCCGAAAATTCTAGCACCTGTTGGGCACGCTTCTACACATGCAGGGTTTTTCCCTTTACGCGTACGTTGTACGCAGAAGGTGCATTTTTCCATAACCCCTTTTTTGCGCATTCTGTTTCCTAGGTAATGCTGATTTTTGTTTACCTCATTCTCAGGAACCTCTGGTTTACTCCAATTAAATCTTCTTCCATCATATGGGCAAGCCGCCATACAATACCTACAACCTACACACCAGTCATAATCAATCACCACAAGACCATCTTCTTCTTTCCAAGTGGCTTGTACAGGACAAACTTCTACACAAGGAGGGTTGTCACAATGAAAACATTGCGTTCCCATATAAAAATGACCTTCGGCAGGTACCTCATGGTAGTAATTATCGTCAGCTTTATCAAACTTAAAACCTTCTCCGTCTTTCATTTCATGAATACGGATGTATTGCATTTCAGAGTTGCGATCTTGATTATTTTCCTCTACACAAGCGCTTACACAATTCATGTAGCCCTGACATTTAGAAATATTAAAAGCATATCCAAAAAGTACATCTTCGGCCGCATTTTCTGCGGTCATGCTTATGTTTTTATCTGTTCTTAATTCGTAAGAGCGCATTAAACGTTCTATTGTTCCTTGCTTTTCTTCATCAGTCATCAGCTTATAGTTTCCTTTAAACTGCTCTTCCCAATCAATCTGTGCTTTTTCTTTGCTTTTGTCACCGGTAGTTACGCTGCAAGAAGTACTTACGGCGCCAGCTCCAATAAGCAGGCTAGCGGTAAGTTTCCGAAAAGCACTTCTACGGTCCATTTTTACATCAAAGACTTGATCAAAACCATCCTTATGTCTTTCTTCTCCGATAGAAGCGTTGATCGCTGCTTCGTAAAATTCATCAGAACTTAACTCTTCTTCTTTTTTAGGTGTGCTGCTACAACTACCTTCTGCATTACCACAACCACAAGTTCCAGAAGATTTTTTAGTTTTATTTAGACCTAAATCTAAAGAGTACCATTTTTTATTTTCGCTCATACCTTTATTTTTAGTGATCTAAACCTTCTTTACGTTCTATTCCTTTTTGAGTATTGTATTGCACGGGCCATCTTGTTTCAAAGCTTGGACTGTGAGGATTATGGCAGTTGACACAAGTGTTTGATGCTCTTGGAGGAGCCCAGCCCGCTACTTTTTTACCATGTGCACCACCTTTCCAATCCTCAAATTGACTTGAGTGACATTGTGCACAGAGTTTATAACTTAGGTTGAAATCTATATTCTTACCTGTTAGGGTATTTAAGTTATTCATATCTTCCCCATTATGGCATGTAGCACAATCCATCGCATCACTATTGGCGTGATTTAACGTGATGTCCCAATGCGCTTTTTGAGCGATTGCTCCTTTCATTTGCGAAACGGGTTTGCTATGACATTCGATACAGGCAAAAGATTTTATTTGTCCTTTTCGTTCCGGGATAAGAAATGTAAATTCTCCTTCAGTTATTTGTATGAGTTCTGTATCCACAAGCAAATCTTCAGAACTAAGGCTGCCGTGATAAGGTCTACTTTCTCCTTCTATCTTGTCCGATATGGAGTGATACCCGTCTTTTTCTTTGCAAGAGAATAAGGATATTCCTAGAAGTAATACTACGTAATATATTAGCGTTCTATTTTTCATTTAATTGATCAAATTGTCTTAGAAATGTACTGGTGTCCACATTTGGTTGTGCATTGGTCTTTGGTAAATGGCATTGTCTGCAATTTATCCGCTCCGGGTGAGATACTCTTATTTCTTTTGGAGCACTAGGCCCTCCATGACATGAAATACAACTTTCTCGCATTTGTAATTGATGAGGAATCATTGGCGGACTCCCTACTAAAGCATTATTTGCTCCTAGACCCACTTCAGGAGGTTTTGGCTTAGAAAAGTTAAAGTCTTTGAAGGTGGTATTGGTGTTTTTTGTTACATGGCATTGCCGACAGTTTACCATTTCTGGATGCGGAGTAATAGGGGCATATGCATCAAACTTGGCTACAAACCCTCCATTTTGATGACATTGAATACAGGTATTACCTCCAAAACTACGTTCTTTAGCAACAGGGTGAGGAATGCTTGGTGGTGCACCAGGATACGCTCTATTGCTATAGTAAGTAGCCAATGATCGTTGGTGGTCTTCATCAACTGGCATATTAAAATAATCTAGGCCTGCATCATCAAACCGTCTAAAGGCGCCACTTTCTGATGGAATGAAGTTCCCGGTGGGGGTTTCAATGACAGGAGTGTAGGCTTCTTCTAAACCTACTTGATAGCTATAATTCCAAATAACGATGAACGCTATAAAGATGGCTACAAAAAACGATATGATTCCAAGTCTTTTTTTCATAGTCTATACTCTTTCAACTTTAACCGCACACTTTTTATAATCTGGTTCTTTAGAAATAGGGCAGAAGGAGTCTAAGGTAACATCATTGATTAGCATATTCTCATCAAAGAAAGGAACAAATACTTGTCCTTTGGTAGGTAAACCTCTTTCGTTGATAGATGCCGGTAATGTACACGAACCACGGCGTGAGGTAACCTTGATGTTTTCTCCGTTTCTTATGCCTAAAGCCTTCGCATCGTCTGGATGAAACTCTACATAAGCATTGGGCATAGCCTGATGTAATACTGGAATTCTACGTGTCATAGATCCTGTATGCCAGTGCTCTACAACACGACCAGTATTTAACCAAAATGGGTATTCCTGATCTGGTTTCTCTGGAGCATCTTCAAAAGGACGTTGCCATATGACCGCCTTACCATCTGGTTTTCCATAGAAATGAAAATCTTCTCCATTAGAACAAGCAGGATCGTATTTGGCATTGTAACGCCATTGGGTAGACTTTCCATTTACATAGGGCCAAATAGCTCCAGATTCTTTCTTTAAAACTTCAAGAGGAGCCATATTATGTTTGGCACCTTCATGAAATTGTCGGTATTCATTATATATTTCTGCTACGTGATTCTCTTTGCTATATGGGAATAAATCTCCATAGCCCATTCGTTTGGCTACTTCGATAAACATCCAAGCATCTGGAGTCGTTTCGCCAGGCCCTTCTACCATTTTATTCCAATGTTGCGTTCTACGCTCAGAATTACCGTATAAACCATCTTTTTCTATATGCCAAGAAGCAGGAAGAATAACATCAGCGACATCTGAGGTAGGCGTAGGAAATACGTCTGAGACCACTACAAAGCAAGATTTCTTTTCCATTGCTGGTCGGTAGCGACTAGTTTTTGGTAAGGACACCAAAGGATTGGTTGCTTGTGTCCAAATAAATTTAATGTCGCCACGATCTACTGCTCTAAACATTTCTGTAGCATGGTAGGTAGGCTTGGCAGGAATACGCTCAACAGGAACTTTCCATATCCTAGCAGCCATTTCTCTATCTTTTTTGTTGGTTACAACACCATGTGGCAGTTTATGGGTAAAGGTTCCCACTTCACGAGCAGTACCACAAGCAGAGGGTTGCCCTGTTAAAGAGAAAGGTCCGTTTCCAGGCTGTGATATTTTACCCGTAAGTAAATGAATATTGTACACAAGATTATTAATCCAAGTCCCGCGTGTATGTTGGTTCATTCCCATACACCAATAAGAGACCACTTTTTTATTAGGGTCGCCATAGATAGCGGCTAAATATTTGATGTCTTTTACAGATACTTTGGAGTATTTGGCTACTTTTTCTGGACTATAGTCTTTTAAAAATTCTTTATAGGCTTCAAAATCTATAGCCTCTGGTTTATCTGTAAATTTAAATTTATCTTCTAAACCATAACCAATATTAGTAAGCCCTTTGCTAAAACTACAGTGTTTTTCTACAAATGATTTGTTGACCCATCCATTCTTTATAATTTCATAGCAAATAGCATTTGCTACGGCTAAATCTGTTTGCGGTTCAAATAAAATAGAACGGTCTGAAGCAGTACTAGAGCGCGTAGTACGTGTGGCGAAATCTATAATTTTAGCGCCGCGTACAGCTTTTTGCTCTAACATTCTTGAAAATAATACAGGATGCATCTCAGCCATGTTATTTCCCCAAGTCACAAAGTAATCAGCATGATCTATATCTTCATAGCAACCCATAGGTTCATCTGCACCAAAAGAGGTCAAGAAACCAGTAACCGCACTTGCCATACACAAGCGTGCATTGCAATCTAGGTTATTAGTACCAATGGCACCTTTCATAAATTTAGAGGCAATATACCCTTCTGGTATCGTAGATTGTCCTGAAGTGTACATGGCTACAGAATCTTTACCATGAGCAGCGATGGTTTCCTTCATTTTAGAAGCTACTAAATCTAAAGCTTCACTTATAGGCGTTTGAACATAGGTTCCATTTTTCTTTACCAAGGCGTGCGTAAGTCTATCTTTAGATTGGATACACATAATTTGGTGATACCCTTTTACACATAACAGACCTTTATTCACTGAGGAGTTAGGATCGCCTTTAACGGCTACAGCTTTTCCGTTTTCAGTACCTACAAGAATTCCGCAACCAACACCACAAAATCTACAAGGCCCTTTTTTCCAATCAAGCTTGGCATTTTCAGGAATCCCTTCTTCCTGTTCGCTGGCGAAAATAATTCCTGGAAACATTGATGCAGCTGCAGTAATTGCAGACATCATGGCCATTTTTTTTATAAAACTCCTTCTATTTGTTACAGAATCGTACATAGCTATATAATTATTGAGGGGTGTTAAAACCAGAAACTAGAGCCAATAATTTTAGACTACTTAAAGCTTCAATTTTTTCTTTTAGAATTTCTTCTTCCTTTTCGTCTTGTGTATCAGTAACTAATGCTAAAACATTTTGATTTTCTGCAGGAAGTACTTCGCATTGTCCAAAACCTTTTAAGGCTGTCATTAATTCTTCTTTTTTTCCTAAGATAGGATGGACTAAATAACTTTTAATTGGCATACAAAATAATTTGAATTAAGAACGAAGTGCCTTGTTTTTTTAACAAAACACTAACAATTTAGCAAAATTCAGAAAAGATTCATAATTAAAAGATGATAATTATCATAGTTCGTTTTAAACTTTGAGCGCTATATTTGAGCGGAAATAACGTATTTTTAGGACGATAAAATAATATAATGGAGAAAGGTTCTACTTTAATAAGTATAGAGGAAGCACAAAATTTAGTGCTGACATGTAGTTCTTTAGCAACTGTGTTATTAGAAGTACCTCTAATCGATGCTTTAGACTTTGTTCTGGCTAGAGATGTTATTTCAGAAATTGATATGCCTCCTTTCCGGCAATCAGCTATGGATGGCTATGCTTTAAAAATTAGTTCAGAAAAAGCCTATACGATTATTGGGGAAATACAGGCTGGAGATCACGCTAATCCGACTTTGAAAAATACAGAAGCTGTCCGCATTTTTACGGGTGCTCCCGTTCCTGATTCTGCTGATGCGGTTATTATGCAAGAGAAAGTTGCTGTAGATGGCACGCGCATGTCACCACAGATGCCATTAGTGTCAGAAATGAATATACGTCCAAGAGGCTCGCAAATTAAACGAGGAGCTACGGCTTTAGAAAAAGGAACAGTCTTAAAAGGAGCACATATAGGCTTTTTGGCCAGTATTGGGGTTACTGCTGTTACCGTTTATAAAAAACCATCTATAGGTATCGTTGCTACGGGAAATGAACTTAAAGCTCCTGGTTCGCCTTTGGAATATGGGGAAATATATGAGTCTAATGGCACCATGCTTTCTGCAGTATTACGAGAGTTAGGTTATTTAGATACCGCTATAACAACGGTAATAGATGATTATGAAGAAACAAAAAAAACCTTGGAAACAGCTATAAAAAAACACGATGTGGTTATGGTTACAGGAGGTGTTTCTGTAGGAGATTATGATTTTGTTGGAAAAGCGCTAAAGGCAATAGGAGTAGCCGAAATTTTTTATAAAGTAAAACAAAAACCAGGAAAACCCTTGTTTTTTGGAAAGAAGGGTAGTACTGCTGTATTTGGTCTTCCAGGTAATCCTGCTGCCGCCTTGAGTTGTTTTTACATCTATGTATATCCCTTGTTAAAAAAGACAGAAGGTGCCACTCAAACGCAGTTATTACGGATTGAGATGCCTATATTAGAAGACTATAATGTTCGCGGAGACCGTGCGCAATTTTTAAAAGCTTATGTAGAAGGCGCACATGTTCAAATTTTAGGAGGTCAGAGTTCAGCCATGGTACGTGCTTTTGGAGCTGCGAATGCCTTAGTATTTCTCCCAGAAAATACTACCATTGTAAAAAGGGGTACACCTGTTAAAACAATTCTATTGCCCACAAAATAAGAAGCTATGAACGATACTAAAATTAGGAGTAGAATTTGGATTGAAGTAGGAGATAATGTGCTTATAGGGCAGGGGAGAGTAAAACTTTTAAAAGCTATTGAAGCTCAAGGGTCTTTGGCTAAAGCAGCAAAATCTATTGGGATGTCATACAAGAAGGCTTGGACCCTTGTAGATGCCGTCAATAAATCGGCTAAAGAAGCAGTCGTAACTAAAACGGTGGGAGGTACAAAAGGAGGTGGTACGCAAATTACCCCGTACGGACTAAAATTGATAACAGCTTTTGAAACCATAAATAAAAACTGTTGGGAATTTTTAGACCAACAAATGAAAGAATTAAATCAATTATAAAATATGTCAACAACGTATAAAAACGTCTTTACCCAAGGCGCTATTTCATCAGAATTTATAGCTCAAGCTATTGCTAAACATCAATCTAAAACAACAATAGGAGTTCATAATATATTTTTAGGACAGGTTAGAGCAGATACTATAGATGAAAAAGTAGTTGCAGCTATAGAATATTCTGCTTACGAAGAAATGGCAAACAAGAAATTCCATGAGGTGCGAGAAGCTACTTTTGAAAAATTTGACCTTACCTGTATGCATATATATCATAGTTTGGGTGCCGTAAAAGCAGGAGAAATATGTCTCTTTGTTTTTGTTTCTTCACCGAGAAGAAAGGTGGTCTTTAAGGCCTTGGAATATGTAGTTGAAAAAATAAAAGCAGAAGTACCTGTTTTTGGAAAAGAAATTTTTGAAGATGCATCTTATCAATGGAAAGTAAATAGCTAAAGACGTCATATTCTAGTTTAGAATAGTTGAAACTATATAACATATAAAAGGGTGCAGACTTATAATTAAGTGAGCACCCTTTTACGTTCTATTAAGAATATTAATCGTTCTTATTCAAATTGGTTTTAAAAAGTGTAGGGTTAATGGTAAGTTGTACCCATCCCCAATTATTTGTAGTATCATTAGCGCTACCTCCTTTTATTAAACTCATACTATCTGAAGCAAACATTTGAGAGTAGCCAACATTCAATTTTACAAAAGGCATTAATTTTTGTGTATAGACAAGGTCTATTTCTGTACCTAAATAGGTATCAGCATCGGCAGCCAGATCGGCATTTGCGCTAAAATAATGTCCTTTGATAAGGAGATTAGATTTTTCTCCTGTCGTGATTACTGCTTTTGCATATAAATCATTAAGACCAACAGAATTGGCATGATTACCTACGTAAAAATAATCCATGAAGCCATTAAATTTATGATTGGTCCCATATAGTGGGAAAAATGATTTGTTTTTTGAGTCGCCTTCTTGATCTGTACCACTTAGTAATTCTACTCCTAAACCGTAGTTCACTTTATTAGCGTTGTAGGTAGCTTCTAAGGCTACTTGATATCCTGCGAGATCTGTAGTGGCATTTGCTTTTCCAAACTGATAGTAAGCGCTTCCAGCTATATTTACGCGTTCTACAGGAAATCTAAAATAAGAACCTAAGGTCTGCCTGTAAGAGACGCCATCTGCAATATCATTAGCATCTCCGGTAAAATCTTGGAATCCTGCATTTAAGAAAAGTAAGCTCGAAGTACTATTCTCCCATGATTTTTTTAGGTAAGCATATTGCATCGTTTTATACGAGAAAAATCCCTGAATAGTATACGCATTACCTTCAATAGCTTCTTGCTCCTGACTAAATGCACCACCTAGATCTAACATAAAATTATCTTTTCTATAGTTAAGAATAGCGGCATCATGAAAGCGTCCTTGCATAGCCCAATCTACGCCACCAAAAATTCGCTGGTCATCATAAGAAATTACTTGTCTTCCTAGTTTTGTAGACCAATTATCATTGATTTGTAATGCAGCCCATGCTTCAAATAGCGAGAAAGAATCATTCCCATCTACATTTAACAATTGTCTGGTATCTCCCCATGTGCTTACGTCTTGTAAGGCAATGAATACTTGTAGCTTTTCTGCTTCGTATCCAATATTCAAACGAGTACGTTGTTTTACAAATGCGGCAGGGTCGGCATCTTCTGAAAAGAGCGTGCTGTAGCCATGGCGGTATTCAAAACGAGATCGTACATCTGCATTTATATCAAGCGTTTGTGCCGAAATTTGTAGTGTTGTCAAAACAAAAAGAAATAGTGATACGTATGTAAATTTTTGGTTGCCCATAATATATAATTTGACTATTAAGCAGCAAAGATTATATATTCAGGGAGAAAGAAAGATGACTTTTATCACCTAAACTAAAATAATTTAGATACTTACAGGCCTACTTTTATGGGTGAAAAAAGGAAGATTTTAAGCACTTGGATTCCACCCTAAAGCTATAGCTACTTGCTTATCTTCTTTGATGATAGACCGGATTATATAAGGCCTATCTAAGCCTACATTTCCAATAGTTTTCTCCATTGGTTCCTGGTCTATTAAAACCTCCCCTGTGAAATTATGTAAAGGTTGGTGTCCAAGACCATATCTATTATCAACAACCAACAACAGCATAAGCATCTTTTCGGGATCTGCAGTAGAACAATAGATTCCTAAAGAGTCCCATAGGTATACGTTATTCTTAGTTTGTTTGATAGGTTCAATTCTAGAGGCATCACCTAAAATAGTTTTTAAGGTATTGTAATTGGTAGGGAAATTTATACTTGTTGCATTAATTGTAATTTGATTAGGAGTGCATGCTATTGTAAGCTCCTCTTTATTACCTTTTCTCTTGCTAATATCTCTAAAATCAAATATTCCCATATGCTGCAAGATATTATTTTTTTAAGAATAGTAAGGAAACATAATCGTTTCTTCTGCAGTTGTATTCTGAAATGCTTTATCGCTTTGAGATAATTGTATAAAAAATAGTAAAATAAGGTTACTCTTTCATTTTCATTTCTACAGTTATAGAATCTGAGACATGTATTTTCCCTAATTTTGTAGGGATAAGGTAAATTCCCATTTCTACTTTTTTATCAGTTCTAAATTCTTTGGCAAGTGTTCTTAAGGGTTCTTGTTTTTTATCCTTTTCTCCCGTTTTTGGGTCTATGGTAATTAGTGTGCAGCGTTCTGTTTTTAATACAGAAACAAATTCACATTGACCTATGGTAATTTTTGCAATAGTATGCTCTTCAAAGGGTTTAAGACCAGAAATAACGATATTAGCTCTAAAACGATCTATTTCTATGGCAGTTGCTAATTTTTTATTTAAAGCGTTTACTGATTCTTGTGTTATTAAATGAATTGGATGAGCGTCACAAAATGCAATAGCATTATGGATTGTTTGGCGTAAGTTGTCGGTGTTAATTTTAATTAAGCTACAGTCAATTTCTAAAATGCTACTTAACCAATTGTTGATGCTGACTGGCGCTTCTTTTCCCGAAGCAGGTTCTTTAAAGATAGCTACCTCAATAGGGTTTAAAAAGTCGTTTAAAGGAATACTTTTTCTATTTTCTCCATATTCTAACACCAAATTATCTTCTTTGATCTGTGTTTTGATTTTTAATAAAGTGGGGAATTCTCTAGCCGTAAGGACCTCCTTTTTTGAATTTAAAATAGCAAAATAGCGATCGTATTTAAAGCCTATGCTTTTAACTTCAGTAGTCTGTACCGCAATTCCTTTTGCTGATTTTAAGGGATATATATGTAGGGAATCTATTTTCATGTTAGTTTGTATGAAAGCTTGGAGCTACAAAGAACTATTAATGGGGTTGGAAATTCTGGATGACTTATATACATTCGGGTTATGCTTTTCCATATAGACTTCTGGATGGGGGAGTTCTGTAAATCCAAATTTCTTATAAAGCCATTCTGCCGTATCCGTTAGTAAAATCCACCTTCTTAAACCTTGAAGATTTGGGTGCTCCATTATTTCATGTATCAACCAGGTGCTCAAGCCTTTCCCTCGGTATGCTTCTAGAACAAAAACATCTCCCAGGTATGCGATAGTCGCATAATCAGATATTATTCTAGCATAACCAATTTGCTGGTTTTTATCATACAGGCCAAAATTTAAAGAATTGTCAATAGAAATCTTCAAAGTATCTAGAGGTATTCCGTGGCTCCAATCGGTTTCTTTGGATAGAAAACTATGAATTTTTGAAATATCTAACTTTGTTTTATCTGTAGACAGGGTATAATCTCCTCTATAAGCCTCTTTGATTTTCAATCTAGTCTGTATTAATTTTAGCTTTTATAAGAATTAAAAATAGCTATTTTTAACAACATACTTATAAAAAGGCATAGCATACATTTGTTTCCATGCCTTTTCAAATATTTGAGACCGGTCATTTCTACATACCCATAGGTACTTCCATTAAAAGAATACGAGCATTTTCTGTAGCTTTAATCTGGATACTTTCTGTATCCCAAATTCCCAATCCGTCTCTTTCAGAAAGTTTTTCGCTTTGGATTTCTACTTCGCCTTCTAGGATGAAAGCATATATTCCATTCCCTTCTTTTTTAATGTTGTAGGTTGCCGTATTTCCTTTCGTAAATTTTCCAATATGAAACCAAGCATCTTGATGAATCCAAACGCCTTGATCTTCCTTATTTGGCGAGAGTATTTGGTATAACTCATTTTCTTTTTCAATGTCTTTTAATGAAATTTGGTCATATTTTGGTCTTATGTTTTTCTCTTTGGGAAAGATCCAAATCTGAAGAAACTTCACCTCTTTATCTTTGTTTTTATTTTTTTCTGAGTGGGTAACACCGGTTCCAGCACTCATAGTTTGAACATCTCCTTCTTTAATAATGGTAACATTGCCCATACTATCTTTATGCTCTAAATCTCCTTCCAGAGGAATAGATATAATTTCCATATTATCATGCGGATGAGTACCAAAACCCATTCCGGCTTGCACACTATCATCGTTTAATACCCGTAGTACACCAAAATTCATCCGTTCTGGATTGTGATAATTAGCAAAGCTAAACGTATGGTGAGAATTTAACCAACCATGATTTGCGTGTCCTCTTGTTGCTGCTTTGTGAAGTATTGTTTTCATAGCCCTTGTATTTTGTTTCTTATTAATTCATAAAGAACCGTGGCATAGATTCTAAATTTATACAGCAAAGATTGGATATTTTAGGAGGCAGTGGAATATAAAAAAGGGGGAGAAGCATATGAAAATCCGATATGGTGCTTCAAATAGGACTAGAATCTTGGATAAATGTCACGTCCATACGTAATGGATACTATTTTTTAATCTCGTTTTTCTTAAAGTTAGAAGGCGATACCTGTGTGTGCTTTTTAAAAAAGGCACTAAAATTAGCAGGTTCATTGAAGCCTAATTCAAACCCAATTTCCTTGTTCGATAAATCTGTAAAATAGAGGAGTCTTTTGGCTTCTGTAATAATTCTTGTTTGAATATAACCTTTAGCAGTTTCACCAATTTTTGCTTTGATAGTCCGGTTTAAGTGGTCTGGAGTTATATGAAGTTCCCGGGCATAATGGCTCGTGGAATGTTCCTGTTTAAACGTATTATCTACCGCTTGTTTAAATTTTCTAATGAGATTATCTCCAGAACTATCTACATCAGACGCTATAGGATTCATAGCACAACTTGCATTACATTCTATCAAAAGTAGTTTTAGAAAGGCGCCAATGGATAAATTTTTCATGATAGCCTCACTATGATGCCGTTTAAAAATCTCATCAGCAAAACTTTGTATGATACCAAACTGTTTTTTGTTGGGCTGTAGCGGCGGACTTTGCCCATAGTTATGAAATAGGTTTAAACTAGCTATAAATGACAAAGGGATAGAATTTTCTATTAAAAACTGATTAGAAAAAACCATGGAGTATCCTATTGATTTTTCAGTTTCTATAACTTGATGCACTTGTCCAGGAGCTACAAAATAGATTTGACCTCCAGATAAGGTATAGGTATTAAAGTCAATTTTATGAAACCCCGATGCTTTATCAATAATTAGAACGGTAAAGTAATTATGCCTATGCGGAGCATCAACTTTACCCATTCGCTTGGTATAGATAGCCTCCATTTTAGATATTCCAAAACTAATATCCTTATCTGGGTTAACTTTCTGGTATGTTTTCACCGTGCTCATTATTCCGTGATTCCTAGTCTATAAAAATACAGCTAATTCTCTATTCTTTTTAAGAAGTAGCTTGCTATTAATATAGGTGCTGTACCGTAATGACAAGAATTCTTTGTTCCTATGCTTAAGATTGATGAAGCTATTTTTAATACCGCACTTTTGTTAGTTCTAAAACATATAACGAGTTACTTATAGCCTTTACTTTCTTTTATAGCTAGCTTTTGATGATGTCCCATCTGGGTGCACAAATTCATAAGTATAGTTGCCTTTAGTATCCCATCCGTAATTAATGCTATGGCTAAGTGTATCTAGTTTATACGTCAATCGATATTGATGGAGTCCTGTGTTTTCAAAAGCGGTAATTTCTGCACCACGTAGTGGTCTTAAATCTGGTCTTACACCTTTTGTTCTTGCTTGTGGTGTTATTTCATTTTCTGGTGCTTGCGTATTAGGATTTAGTGCTACTTTTCCTTTCATAACAGCTATTAAATAAGGGTATTCTTTTATTGCGTGATATTGATACGTACTATCAGAACTAAAGCGGCCCAAATTTTCATCTAACTGTTCTTTTGTTTCGCCATAAACAGGAAAGCCATCTAAGGCATAGGCAATAGGCTTGGTACTACCAACTTTAGCTTGTAAATGTACTGGAGGCAAATGGTAGTGATAATCATCGGCCCTTCCACAATGTCCGCCCCATTGGTCTAATTCTCCAATAGCATTAGCGTCTTCACCACGGTTGTTTAGAGGATTAAAAATAGGAATACCGTTTGCAGCAATAGCAATGGCGCCTTTCATAAAATTATCTTTTGTAGAAAGCGGATTTTCTGCCAATTCTGGTTGTAATGGAATAGCCCAAGCGTTAGCTCCTGTATAGTCATGATTAATAGGGACTTGTTGCTGCCAACTTGTAATTCCTGTCATCATTTCATGATCGGGAATGCCATCTGATTCGATATAAAAATAGGTGTCATCATATTTTGTGTTCACCTTGTCAAAAGCACCAAAAATGGAGACTAAGAAGGGCACATCATTTTCGGCCATTTTAAAACTACTTGTGGACGATTTACTTTTACAGGCTACAAAAACAACGAGTAGTGTTAACAAGCTAAAAGCCCAGTAAAATTTCTTCTTTTTTGATGTGTAGTGATACGTGAAAAGTGCAACTAATAATAGTAGTAAGCCTAAGGCAAGATATAAATTAATAGGAGAAACTATACCAACAGATTTCTCTTGTGGCAAAACATTCTGTTCATGAATCCAATTAGATTTGTCCAGAATATACTGTTGCTCTTCGGTTTTGAAATCGCTGATATCGAATACCATTAATTCATGGTCCTCATTACTCAGATATACTATTTCGTCTACTTTCTGTATGAAATCTGCCGTAATTGTTTTATCATCTTCTACTAATTTCCAAACTTTTGTAGGAGTACCATGCCCACCGTCATGAGCTAATAGTTGAACACTTACACACTGTACTACTAGAAAAAAGAGTAGTTTCTTTAGTGATTTATTATTCATGAGCATCTATAAAATTTAAACTTGTTCTATCGAGTACCGTGGCTTCAGAAATGGCCTCCATGAAAGTATGGTAGTCCACTGTAATAGCATTAGCTTTCGGAAGCGCTTTGGGTAGGTCTTTTAAGGCAAATAGGGCAATGGTATAGCTATGTTCCCCTGATCCTTTAGAACATGGCGAAGTATAAGAAACAGCGGTGCCATCTTTATTAGCACCCATATACCAATTTGGATTCTTGGCCATTTTATATGGAATATCAGTAACAGAAGGATCTATGCCCCATAGCAGCAAATAAGAATTTACTTCTGTTTTGCTATCTTTTTTCGGATAATGATACATGACAATGGCTAGAGAATTTGTGCCTTCAGGAACATTAGACCAAGATAGCGGAATGGAGTTTTCTATATCATTTATTTTTTTATACATTTATAGTACTCTAACAACTTACCGTTTTCCAAAGCTTTACTCTGTAATTTAAAATCAGAGTGTATGGTTTCAAAATCATCATAATTTGTAAAAGAGGAAGCCTTAGCAGGATTTTTACAAGAATTTAATATAATTACTGCTGTGGTGATCCATAGAAAAAAACCCCTTTTTGCGTTTACTTTTTTCATATTAAATAATAGTATAGCGTACTAATACTTCATTATCTAAGACCACGTTCGTAGACCAAATAAATTGAGCATCATCATTGGCATCATCAAAAATAGAGGTGAAATTAGTGTAGGCAGGTTTATTATTTACGCCAATAGTATTATTAGTGTAGGTAGATGCATTGGGCCAATTACTATCATCAAAATCAGTTTTCATCCAATCATTAGGTAATTCCCAATGCAATGCATAAAATTCTGATCCCTCTTGGCCACCACTAGTATCACAATTTTCAGAATACCTATAGGCGCCCTCTTCAGATACGCAGCTTAGATCTGTAATAGGTGCAGTATAGTAGGTTTGTGCTTTCCAGTTTTCGTCAGTGGTAGCAACAATGTTGTTTTCTGCATCTTTTATTACAGCCACCATTCCGCCATCTCCAGCATGAAAATCCTTTCCTCTATTGGCTTCACAGCCGACACCAAGGTGTTCTTCCCAATCTACTAATTTCATGGCGATGGTAAAAGGTTTCTGAACTTTAAAGGAGACCATGCTAGAGTTAAATTCTGTAAAAGGAACTTTATCTTTTCCAACAGCTACACCATTAACATACATTTCAAAATAATTATCAGCAAATATATAGGCGGTAAATACCTCTCCATCTTCATCAATTTCAATGGTATTTGGTGTGCCAATAGCAGACAAGGCTTCTTGCGGACTGGCGTGTTTCTTTTCTTCGCATGAATTAAATAAATCTGCTGCAAACGGAAAAGTAGTGTTGGTGTAATTTGTAGCGGCAGGTACCACCCATTTTTTTCCGTCTGTAGCTATAATTTCACCGACATCTGTTTTTCTACCGCGCTCACAAGTATATATATCTTCGGCAGTGGTAGTGGCTATTCCTTGTGTAATACTAGCCGTTCCTTTATAATCAAAAGCTATTTCTGCTGTGCTGTTTTGGGCCGACTTTGTTTTCGTTTTATTGTCTGCACAGCTCATGATGAGTGCAATACTCATCAATAAATAAAATTTATGTTTCATGGGCATCTATTTTTAAAGGTTCGCAGCATATTTCTGGAACTCATTGTACGCATACTGATTTTCAAAATCAAAACCTTGAAGCAGACCTGCGGTACTTCAAGGTTTAAGATAACTAATTAATAATAAAGGATATAAATGTTATTTACTAAATTTTACGGGACACCCAATAGATTTTGTGAAATTAGGATTTGGTCTTTCTCCGTGCTCTAAGGCCCGAATAGCATTTTCTACATAAGTTACCTTTACATCTTTAGCGTTTTTAGCATTATCATCTATGGTACCTATGTATTGTACTTTTAGTTGGGCATCTAGTAAAAACACATGAGGAGTTCTTAAGGCTCCGTACTGAGGAACTATTTTTTGATCCGTATCTGCTAAATAAACAAATGGGAAGTTTTTTTCTTCAGCCCTTTTTTGCATGGCCTCAAAGCTTTCTCGGGCATTTGTAGCGCTAACATTTGGATTGATGGCAACCACAGAATATCCTTTAGGGGCATACTCTTTATGTAATGAAATTAAACGATCTTCATACATTTTGGCAAACGGACATTCGTTACAAGTAAAAACAACAATATATCCTTTTGCATTTTTAATATCAGAAAGAGAAAATAGGGTGCCATCGACATTTTTAAGTTCAAAGTCAGTGGCTTTGTCACCAATTTTGTATCCTTTCATTTCACTTAAAGTTTCTGTTTGTTCAGGATTGTGACCTCCACCAGGAGGGCCTTTGCGTTCCCCATTTTCTGGCGGACCTTTTCTGTCTTGTGCTGTAACATTCATACTTGCCATTAGGCTAACGAATAGCAGTACAGTCAATAAAAATAGATTATTTTTTTTCATGTTCTTTGTTTTTTAGGATGTTATTAACTTCATTATTTAAGTCCTGAATATCTTGGAAAGCGCGTTCATGATAGGAACGGTTTTTAGCATTGAAAATAATGGTGAAAGGTATAGCGCCCGACCAGTGTGGATAAATTTTATCTATCCAAGAATTAGCATCTGGGTCATCCAATAAGACAACCTTGGAGGTAATCCCTTTTTTCTCTAAAAAGGGTTTTAATTTGGTATCTATATCCTCTGGGAAATCTAGACTTACTAATACTATCTCAACATTTGGATTGTTTTTTTCGTATTCTTGAAATACAGGTAACTCCTTAATACAGGGAGCACACCACATAGCCCAAAAATTGACAATATAAATTTTATCAGATTTGGTGTGCAGTAGGGGCTCTAAAGAATTAAAGTTGAGGATCGGAATAGTTTGGCTACTTTCTGAAGTTTTCTTTTTCCCAGCGGTAGATTGCGCATTAGAAAATAAAACAAGTAATAAACAACCAATCAAAAGTCGTAGTTTCATAATTCCTCTTTTATAATTCAAAGATGCGAAGGCTGACCATGCTAAAGAATTGGAATAGATGTTTGGGGTCATTATCTATATGAAATAGCTAATTTTATCGATGAGTTTATTGAACTCTATTTTGCTTCAAAATTTCATAGGTATGCTTTAGCTAAGACTACTGTATTGTTTGTGAGGACTCTAATTCTTATTGGAACTATTTTAAAGATAAACGCGCGTGCTTAACGATACCATGAGTTACAATAGTTTCTTCTACTCCCGATTATTCTTCAGCAAATAATCGAGTTAAAATTTCATCTTTAACCCAATTATTCAGATAAGGCTTTAATTTTAATACTCCAGGAATATGACTCCATTTTCGGTTCTCATACACCATTAGTATTTTAAAATCTTTACTGGTCACTATTAATTTTTTATCGGAATCATAACTATAACGCTCTCCGTAAAGTTTTTTAAAGTGATTGGTGCCTTTAGCTATAAGTTTTTGTGTGGCTTCTTCTGTAAACTCAATATGAGTTTCAGAAACGTAATCTACTAAAGCATAAGCATTTTCAGCATCCGTTACTAAGGTACCAATAGCTAGTGTTTTAAAATTTTTTACTTCTGTCTTGAAATTAGGATTGCTATGCAGTTCTCCAAGAAAGGAGTTGACTTGTGCTACCGGAATTTGTTCTTTGAGTTTGGGGTATAAAGAAGCATAAAATTCTTCAGTGTTCTTCTCTTCTAAAATATGGAAAAGCGTGTGTAAATAGGTGTCTACCTCTTTTTTATTTTGGGAAAAATTAGCGGTTGTAAAAAGGAAACAGATACTTATTAAGAAGAACTTATTTTTCATGAGGATGTAGATTTCTAAAGGCTCAAAATACGAATAATCAGAACCAATAGCGCCAAAATACTACTCTTTAGGAGTTTATAGAAAACTAAATACTAAAAAACAACACATAGATGGGCTACAAGAGCCCTTATGTGTTGTTTTAGAATTTTACGATAGATTAACTAAAAATTGCTCCATTATGAAGTATCTGATTATGGATTTGTAGACCATAACGCAGCGCTTTTCAGCATTGCTCTTCTTGGTAATTTTAATCCTGCAACTACTAACTCTGCAAAATCTTCGGGCTGTAAAACGCGGTCTTCAGAATCTTTATCTGCAATACCCAATTCAATGGTCATGTCTGAGGCTATAGTACTAGGAGTTAGTGTGCAAACTCTAATATTATTTTTGCGTACTTCTTTCATTAATGATTCTGACATCCCTATAACGGCAAATTTAGAGGCAGAATAGGCAGATACATTCGCATTTCCACCAAGGCCAGCAGTAGAAGAAACATTGATGATATCGCCTTCGTTTTTAGCCAATAAGTGCGGTAACACTTCCTTAGTTACGTAATACATTCCCATAACATTGGTTTGGATAATAGCACTCCATTCTTCTACAGGCATATCATTAAAAGAACCAAAGGCTGCAATACCCGCATTATTTACCAAAATATCAATAGTTCCTAATTCTTCAATTATACCTTTAATACTCTTTTTAACCTCTTCATAATTGCCCACATCAAAAACGGCATATATAGCATTAACTCCTAAGGCTTTAATTTCAGAAACCGTTTCTTTTAATACCTTTTCATTTCTTCCTGTGATTGCGACATCTATGCCTTCTTTTGCAAAAGCTAAGGCTGTAGCTTTTCCTAAACCTCTACCGCCACCTGTAATAATGGCTTTTTTATTTTTTAAATCGTTCATTCTTTTTGTTTTATTTGTTACTGGTCCAATAATCCATAACGAAAACATCTTCTATTATTGGTCCTATATTTTCTACGAGTGCGATGTGTGCTTTATGAAATAAATAAATTTCTCTGCCATGCGCATCATTAAATGTTAAAGTGAAGGTGTGTGTAAATTTTTTACTATTACCCTCTTCACTATCATTTAGCCCCCATTCTAAATGTGTAATTTCTGGAATTTCATTTTTAAGATTTTCAAAGGCTTTTTCTGCTTTGTTAATTTGTTCTGCTGTAGCCGATGCTTTAAACTTAAGATGTACCAAATGTCTTAAAATTTGCTCATTTTTTTTCACTTTTGGTGAAATTTTATAGGAGACAATTTTTTTCAAATCAAAACGATTAGAACCAGCGATAAGAAAGTTAGTGTCTTCTATTTTATGCGACCTTAAACCATAATAAATAGAGAAACCAGTTTCTAAATGATTGATTGGGCTTAAGATACCTTCTTTATTGAGCTTTAGAAGTTGAATACTTTCATCGTCTCTTGTGCCAACTGCCAGTACCGCTTCATTAATAGTTGCTGTTACAATTTCAATTCTTGTTTGTCCTTGTAATTTGGTTTTTTCGTCATCTTTTAGCACAAAATGTGGAACCAAAGCCCCTTTCTTATTCACTTTGAAAACACTTACACCATCACCATGATATACAAAGTTCGGTCTTTTTATAAATCCACCTCTTTTGTAATACTTATGATGTCTGTGCCCAACAATTACATACTTATTTTCACCTAGGGTTACTCCTGTTACAGGATAGGCACCTGTTAGGTATCTATCTGTAGTATTATCGCTGATATTATTGATGTTTTTGAACGTACCATTGTCATATATTCTGAAACTACTTATGCCGTTATCTTGAAATCCGCTGGTATATAAATACGTCTTTCCTTTAATTTTATGGCTAAACATTCCTATTATACCATCGGTATATATGTTATCATCATCTTTCATAGAAACTACATGGGTTAGTTTTCCGTCAGGATGTATTTTAAAGCTACTTAAGCCTGGTGTCTCTTCTAAGCCTCCAATAAATAAATAGGAGGCATTTTTCATATGAATCAACTGTAAAGTTATCGCAGTACCCAAGTGAGTTTCATTGGTGTCTTCGACTAAAGAAACGCGTTCAAGGGTTCCGTTAGTTTGTATTTTAAAAGTTTCAATGGCATTACCGTGCTTATTAGCTACAAATAAAAAATGAGAATCACCGATAGCATCGGCTACCATTCCTCTCGCTGGTCCTGTTTGCTTGTAGAGCTCATGGCGGCTGATGGCTGTAAGTTTACCTTCCACATCTAAGCCATATACGTCTATACCACCAAACCCTCCTGCGTACACATAGTGTTTCCCCTCTTTCTCATAGCTTGTAATAGTTACCGTATTCTTACCGGTAATACTCTGAATATCTTTTCGGTATAACATTACATCATCAGTGCTTTGAGCGAAGCAAATTTGTGACAAAAAGAATACTATAATTAGGGAATATTTTTTTAGAAATATCATGATTTTTATTTTTTATTATTCTCGTTTTTTGATTCTAGCAGTACTACAGCACCAGCGATAGCAATACTTCTATCTTGGTCTATGGTACCACCACTGATACCAACGGCTCCTATAATTACTCCCTTTTTATTTTTAATAGGAATCCCTCCAGGAAATGTTATTAAACCTCCATTAGAATGTTCAATATTATAAATGATACCTCCAGGTTGTGTTAAAGTTCCTAATTCTCCTGTATCCATATTGAAATAGCGTGCAGTTTTTGCTTTTTTAATCGCTACATCAATACTTCCTAGAAAAGATTCATCCATTCTCAAGAACGCTTTTAGATGAGCTCCAGCATCTACCACAGCAATATTAACAAGCGTGTTGGAAGCTTCTGCATGTTTTTTTGCGGCAAGAAGAACTTCAAAAGCTTCTTGATGCGTAATGTCATTAGTAACTTGTGCATTTGTCTTGCTAGAAAGTAATGCCATGAATACGATAATAATGGTATATTTAATAGGGGTGTAAATTGTCATAAATAGCATTTATAATTTTAGGCTACAAAAATTATAAACTAATTGGAGAAAAATGTTGAACTTGTTCAACACTATTTCTTTTTATGAATATTTAGGCTTGTTTTTTAATTTTGCTCAAAAATTCATGTGTAATTCCTAAATAATTAGCGGTCTGCCTATCTGTAAGTTTGGCTACAATTTCAGGATAATTTTTTTTAAAATGATGATAGCGCTCTTTTGCTGTTAAGCTATGGTTTTGAACCAATCTTCGTTGCCAAGCGACAATAGATTTTTGAAACATAATCCTAAAGAATTTTTCAGCGATAGGCACCGTATCATATAATGTAGTTTTATCTTCTTCCGTAATGATAAGAATCTTACTATCTTCTAATGCTTGAATATTTAAATCTGATGGCTTGTGATTCATAAAGCTATCTATATCCATTAACCACCAGTCTTTCGCAGCAAAATAGAGTGTGTTTTCGTTTCCTTTGGTATCCATAGTAAAGATTCTAAAACAGCCTTCTACGACAAATCCCTCAAATTTACAGACTTGCCCTTGTTGTAATAGAAATTCTTTTTTTGGTATTGTTTTAGGTTGAAAGAAACCGCAAAATTCTTCTTGTGCTCTGGAAGAAAATTTAACAGTTTTATTTATATGGGTAAGGAGTAAATCGTTAATCATTAATTGTTTGTTGCTTAGGGAATGTACCGGAAATAGGCTTGTTTAAGCTAAGCTATTTACGGGTGAAAATAAGAAAATAAATAGTGGATAGAAAAAATAGGAGCGTATCAAAATAATATAATTTGATGAATCATGAGTTGGTTTTTATTATTTTGGTTTAGAAATAGCATATTATAGCTGGGCTACATTTTTTGAAATCATACTATACCAAAGTATTCCAGCCCATAGCCAAAGCACTAAAATGTACAGGATTCTAAGAACTACTTTTGATGCAATTATTTTACTAGCGTAGTGCCATAGGAGTCCGCCGAATACAAAACCAACAGCCCAAAACATACCCACAATAATCATAGCAGGCCAAACCCAATCTCCGCTCCAATGATTAAGAGTAGGGTAGGACTTAAAAAAGAATGACACAGGATAATAGAGTCCCGCACCTAAAGCCCCCATACTTAGAAGCCCTAAGGCAGCTGTGATAAAAAATGCAATTGCCGAAAATTTTGTGGTATAAGCTAATGATTTCCAAAAATTGAACATAAGTTAATTTTAAATATGATACTTGCACTAATGCCTAATTGAATAAAGGCTGTTACAGATTAAATGAAACGGTTACATCATTTTACCTAAAATTTCTTTCATCATTTTAGCCGCTAAAAAAGCGGTCATTTTTTGAAAATCTTTAGGTGGATTGTATTCAACGATATCAGCACCAATAACTTCTGTATCTATACTTTGGATTAAATTGATAACCTGTCTGGAAGTTAAACCACCAGGCTCATGATGCGAAACTCCAGGAGCAAAAGCAGGATCAAAACCATCCATGTCTAAAGAGATGTATAGTGGATTTTTAAATTTAGGAATTTTGTTAAGATCTAAATTTTTCATTTGGTGTATTTCTACCTTAAATCTGTCTGCTTGTTCTGCTTGGTGTGGATTTAAAGTTCTAATGCCTACTTGTACTAGCTTAACGGCAAAACCATTTTCCATAATTCTAGCAAAAGGGCAGGCATGAGAATAGCTATCGCCTTCATAATCATCGTACAAATCACAATGAGCATCAATATGAAGAATATCTAATTTTGGATATTTTTCGTGATGGGCTTTAATTACGGGGAATGTTATAGAATGATCGCCACCTAAACTTAGAATTTTAGCGCCTGTGTCTAAATGTTTTTTTGTTATTTTTTCAATATCAAAATAGTCCGTTATTTCAAAATCGCCTTTGTCCTCAATAGCGTCGTTTTCAATGGTTATTAGGTTCTCTGTATACATATTTGCAGAACCACAATTTAATACTTCGCGTATAATTGGAGGTGCCAGTCTAGGTCCTTTTTCATAAGAAGATTTTTCATCAAATTTTATTCCTTGTATAATTATCTTATTCATACTTATCTTATAAAAGTTAGCTTAATTTTTTTTCGCTACCGTTTGCTTTTGGATTTATACTTGAAGTATATGGAACCGCTAGTTTCCGAGAATCTTTACTCTTTAGAGTTTACGGTAGCTTTTTTGTTGTTGTTTAAACTGTACTCCACATAGACCATAATAAGGTTAAAGGCTAAAAAAAGAACAGGATCAAAACTGATTAATGACTCGTCTAAATTTAGAATATGTAAGATAAAAAAAGTTAAGGGAACTAAGGGCACTAATATAAATATGGAAGAGGTTAAAATTGAAAATGTTTTAATAAGCCTAAATGTGTTTTCCAATAGAAATATCTTTGCGTATGTAACCATATGGTAGGTAGTGCTTAATACAAAAATGAGTATAGCAATATCAACACCTTGCAATATAATGTTGCTATCATCGAAATTTGGAACTACTAACCAGCGTTCATAACTAAAATAGGCGATAACCAAAATACAGGCCAATAGGCGGTAATAAAACATCTTCTTGTTATTAGAAATAAGGTGGTATAATTTTAAATGACGTTCTTTAATTCGTTCTTTTAGGACTTCCGGTATCTTTAAAAAAGGATTTAAAACTCCCAGTATTGAAAATAAAACAGCAATAACAAATTGGAGGTATAGATCATTGTAAAAACGGGAATAATAGGAAGAATTGTAGGTAGTAAGTTCAAATTGAGATAACACAATGTTCAATAAAACCAGAACAATCAAAAAAATATGAAAGTACATTGGATTTGAATAAAATGGGGGAATAGAACTTTGTACGGGATTGGTGTTGGATTGGAGTAGGTCTGTTGAAAAAGTAGTGAGCAATTTTAATAGTTTCATTCTTGTTTGCAATAGGTAAACACCACATAACAAGAAAAAGGAGAAACCACTAATGAATATAAAAAAAATGACCACATTGGGTTTTTCCAGAATAATAGCTAAAACAACAGAGAGACAAAGTAATGCCAAAAAAAGATAAAGACTTTTCAGCATGAGCTTTTTTGTTTTTTTCTTATTTGATTTTTTCTTCTTCTTCATAGCGATATTTCAAATCCCCTGCAAAGTATTAAATTATAGGAAGTATAGCTACACAATACCCCAATAGAAAATAGCTAAATATATTACCAATACTACAACCTCATTTAAGTATTGTTATCGTGATACTTTTTAGTATCTAGACTTATTCTATTGTAGGAACTACAGCTTCTGTAAAGGTGTTTTTAAAATTGCGTAATGGTAGTTGTATAGCCCACCAATATTTCTTTTTTGTAAGGAATGTCCAATCCAAATCATCAAACAATCCTATTTTAACTTATTTTGTTGGGCCTCTTTATTTTTTAATAATTATCACCTCTCCAAGTTTACGTGTTCAAGTTAAAAATTTGTTGTAATTGTAGTAAAATTATAAGTGGGCGATACTTATATTTGTTTGTTAGATACTGATAGTATTTTGTTAATTATAAATTGAAAATATAGGTTTCAATTCAGATTCACAGAGTAGCAACATTATCAGAAGATATCAAACGATACATACCTTAATATTTTGTAGATCATGTAATTATGAGTGAAAAATTACAGCAAGAAAACGTGGCTTTTTTAGAAGGAGGAGGTCAAATGGGAGAATTAATGCGAAGCTTTAATTGGGCGGAAACAGCATTAGGTACCCCAAGCTCTTGGCCCCAGAGCCTAAAAAGTACGTTGTCCTTAGTCTTAAATTCTCACTACCCAATGTTATTGTATTGGGGAGCGAACTATTATTGCTTCTATAATGATGCTTTTAGAATAAGTTTAGGGAGCGAAGGTAAACACCCTAGAATTTTAGGAAAAGAAGGTAAAGAATCGTGGAGTGAGATGTGGTCTACTTTGGGACCTTTATTAGATGGTGTTTTTGCAAATGGAAAACCGACATGGAAAGAAAATCTTTTTTTACCTATCAATAGAAATGGTACTTTAGAAGATGCTTATTGGACGTTTGGTTATAGCGCTATAAAAAATGAAAAAAATGAAATTTCTGGAATCTTAACCATTTGCACAGAAACAACCAGTAGCGTAGAAGCTGTACAGAAATTGAAGGCGAGTGAAGATGAACTTAAGTTTGCTATTGACGCTACTGATTTAGGAACTTGGGATTATGATCCTATTCATGATAAATTAAAGACAAACCCACGTGTAAAGAATTGGTTTGGTTTAGATACTAAAGAAAAAATAGAACTACATCAAGCCACGAATGCCATTATCGAGAAAGATAGACACAGGGTTAATGCAGCTATATTAGAATCTTTTGATATTAATTCTGGGGGTAAGTATGATATAAGCTATACGATTAGAAATAAACAAACGGGACAAGAACGATATGTTAGAGCACTGGGTAAATCATGGTTTAACTCAGATAATATTGCATATCGCTTTAATGGAACTTTGCAAGATATTACCGATCAGCAGAAAAGTTTAGAACAATTAAAGCTCAATGAAAATCGCTTTAGGCAATTAGTTAAAGAGATACCCGTTGGAATTTGCATTCTGAGTGTAACTGATTTCACCATTAACGTAGTTAATGATATGGCGCTTTTTATTTGGCAAAAAACCTTAGAAGAAGCTCATAATAAGCCCTTATTTGAGGTGTTGACAGAAATTAAAGCAGGTATACTTCCCATATTTGAAAAGCTTATTATTACCAAAAAAGCACAGTTCGGAAATGAATATCCTTTTATATTAGAGCGCAATGGAGTAAAAGAAACTGGATATTTTAATTTTATCTTTGAACCGATTATAGCGAACGGGATAGTCACTGAGATAATGTTGGTAGCCTTTGAGGTTACCCAAACGGTTAAAGCTAGATTTGAGTTAGAAGAATCTGAACGTCAATTTAAAAACTTTGTCATGCAATCTCCTATTCCCATGGGAATTTTAAGAGGTAAGGAAATGATTATTGAAATGGCGAATGAAAGTTTATTAAACGTCATTTGGAGAAAAAAACGACATGAAGTTGAAGGGATAAGCATGCTAGAGGTATTCCCTAGCCTTATCACTTCTAAATATCCTGAAATAATTCTTGGCGTTATGAAGACGGGACTTCCGGCATCAGAAAAAGAATCTTTTGTCTTTTTTAAAGATGAGAAAGGTTCTTGGGAGCTCTATGTAGATTATGATTACATTCCTCTTAGAGATTTAGATGGTGTTGTGACCGGAATGATGTTCACCTGTACTGATGTTACAGACCGTGTACAAGCCCGTAAAAAGTCGGAACTCTTTTCTAAAAATTTAGAGAAGCAAGTTATCCTCAGAACCAATCAATTGAAAGAGGCTAATGATAAATTGCAAGTATCTATTAGAAGTCTTGAAAATAGAAATAAAGAATTAGAAGCGTTCGCTTATGTATCTAGCCACGATTTGCAGGAGCCATTACGTAAAATTCAAATGTTCGCAGATAGGGTTGCTAGTAGAGAAGTAGCCAATCTCTCAGAAAAAGGATTGCAAGATTTTAATAAGATTATTAGCTCCGCAGAACGAATGCGTACACTGATAGAAGATTTATTGGCTTTCTCACGTACTTCTAATCAAGAGGCCAAATTTGAAACAGTAAATCTTGAAGAAATGCTTTTGGAAGTGATGGATACACTCTCCGACAAAATTAAAGCTACAGGTAGCTCAATAGAACATGATTCTTTGGCTACAGCAGCCGTGATTCCTTTTCAAATCAGACAGGTTTTTCAGAACCTTATAGAAAACTCGATAAAATTTGCAAAGGAAGAAGAAGCTCCAAAGATTAAAATCAAAACCTTAATTGTTCCAGGAGAGAATTTGGGGCACTTAAACCTCTCTAGCGAACAGACCTACGCAGAAATTTCTTTCTTAGATAATGGTATAGGATTTGACCCTGAATATGCAGAGCAAATATTTGAACTCTTTAAAAGGTTACACGGTAAGCTAGAGTATAAAGGAACTGGGATTGGCTTAGCTATCGTTAAAAAAATTGCAGAAAATCATCACGGTGCTATCATTGCAGTGGGGAAAGAAGGAGCGGGTGCGGAGTTTAAACTTTACCTACCCTTATAAAATTTACAGGTTAAAATAGTAATAATACTGTTTATTGACGCATAATTGCTGTCCATCATTTATGCGTCAACTTTAGAATAAGACCTGCTTAGAAATAGTTTTGATGAGTTACCAACCAACATCTTCTAAAAGCCAAGGGTCTATATCATCCTCATTACTCTTATGTAGGACCACCATGTCACCAGTTGTTTCAAAAATTACCGCTTTGACTTCTGAAAGTTTTACAACGTTTGCTTCTCTTAATTTGGATCTTAAGTCTCCTTCAGTTACTCGTACTTTCTTTAGGTTTTCTTTGATAATGGTACTACCATCCATGAGTAAGGTAGGCTGATTGTCTATTAATTTTCTAAAAGGCTCATACCTGCGCAAATATGCCGCCGCTAATTGAAGTCCGTACACCATAACTAAACCTATGGCACCCTCTGTTAAGCTTACAGAATTAGTCAAAACCGTGGAGGCCACCATAGAACCCACGGATACCGTCATTGCAAAGTCAAAACTAGACATTTTTGAAAAACTTCTCTTTCCGAATAAGCGGGTGTATAGAATGATGGCTAAGTATATACCTATAGCAGAACAAACAATTAAGAACAAGGATTGCTTATCAATCGTTAAAAGTTTATTGATTGCTAGATTAGTAGAAATTTTTAAAGTACCATAAAGAATCATAAGAGGTTTTATTAGGAGGTTAGACCGATTTTTTTTAAAATATTAGTACTATAAAATTAGGACTCCACATCAACTTCAATTGACTGTAATCCATAAATAAGGTGTTCTATTACGCTAGGGAGTCGTTTCAATATATTCTTTGATTATAGAATGATAAGCTAACTTTTTTGAAGTAACAGGGTTCATTATTTAACGGAATGGGTTCATTATCACAGTTGATTTAGATTAAATTTATTTTCAATCTAGAGTGATGTGATGTTATCTAAAATCAAATCACTTGCGGTATAATAAACAATCTAAAAATAGAAACATGAATCAAAACATAAACAACATTCTAAATGAGATTACTGAAATTCATTTATCCTTAAAAGAAGTTTATCAAAAACTTTCTGAAAAAGCTACGGGAGAGCAACAACAGCATTACAAAGCAAAACAAGAGCATTTTGAGGCCTTATCAAAGGAAATGATTCAGCTGATTTATAATTTAGGAGGAAAATACATTGAATGCAAGAATCCAACCGAACACGAACTACAAGATCTTATGGCTATGATTAGCAACAAAAAGGATACCGTATCACTTGAGAAGGTGGTAGAGAAAACGGATGAATTTAAAAAGATGGCGAGAGAAAAATATGACACCGTGCTCCACGAGCATCAATTTTCGCAGGATGAAGAAGAATTACTCAAAAATCATATACATCAATTATAAATTCATTCTTGATCATTCTATGGAGTTAGAGGAAATTATAGGAACACTGGCGGGCATTTTTACAACTGGCGCTGCTGTGCCACAGATAATAAAGGCATGGCGCACCAAAAAAGTTAAAGATGTTTCTCCTTATATGTTTTTTGTTCTAATCGCGGGTGTTTCTCTTTGGACTTTCTATGGAATACTCCTTAAAGATGTTCCTATTATCATTACAAATGGTATATCTACTTGTTTAAATGCGATAATGCTTATATTAATAACTAAGTACAAGCGTAAACCTGTATAGTTTAAAATATTTAATAAAATAAAAAGCGTAGTTAGTATGATGCTAAATACGCTTTATTGTACCATAGTTGCGTATAGACTACGATACCAAATTACTTTTTTCTTGGATTGATTTGATGAAGTCTTTTACCACAACGCGGCTTGTTAATTCACAAGACTGCAATCCAAAAGAATAGGGTCTTAGTCCAGAGGTGTGGGTAAACGATAAATCATATAAATTAGGAACTTCATTTCCAGACACATCTATAAGTTTAAAATTGGTGGAAATATCAATACCGTTTAATTTTAGATACCAGCTTTTTTTATTTTTGATAAGATTAAATTGACTCTCTTCTCCAATTAGATCGTACATTTTTTTTATGCTTGCTACTTTGCTTCTTGCGGCACGTACTTTTCCGCTATGGGCTAGAGATTGAAAAGGGAAATTCTTAAGTGAAATCGATTTTTGCCCGGAGCAAGTGATAAACTTTTTATAGCTTATCTTTTCATTCCCCACCTCTATACTAGTTTCCTTCTGGTTGCTTGTTTTTTGATCTAGAAGCTTTACAGCGCCTTTCTTTAAGCTTAGTTTCTCTCTTTTGTGTAGCGCAAGCATAATTTTAGCAGATTCTAAAGGCATGGCAGCTATGACATTTAATAAGAAAGGCATCACCTCTTTATGGAAGGTATAATGATCTTCGGCAGCTAAAAGTTCCGCATGAAAATTTAAGCTATACATCAAATCATCAATTACCTCTTTCCAATAAATGGGCTGCTCTTTTTTTATGGCGCTTTGCGCTTCTACAAGTTCTTTTTCCATACCCTTGAACGGATCTGGATATTCATGTTTTTTAGTCATAACCGCTATAAAATCTAGAAATCCAAAATCTTCGTTTTGTAAGTGGCTTACCACATCAAGCAAATCATCTTTAAATAACGCTTTGCGTAAGGCAGGCTTACATACTAAATTAAAGTAAGTATCTAAACCTAGAAATCCGTTTTCATCCAATAAATCGAGTAATACATTTTTTGTAACGTGCCTATAGACTTCTCGCATAGGCTCTTTTTGTTCGTATTGCAAATGAGGCAACCAGCCATTAAAATCATGCATTACTATGGTAAAGTGTTCCGTGTTTGCGTCCGGAATGTATTCAATTTCGGCCCCTTGTTTTTCAAAATGACCATGTCTTCTAGAGAGGGAAGACACCACATCAAAAGCGCTTAAAGAGGCTCCTAAAATACCTACCGTATAATTATCGTAAGTTCCTTTCTTTGGTAACACTTTTGAGATAGGCCAAGGCGATGCAAAATACCCTCGCTGTGTATTATCCTCGTTAATCCATTCATGACCTGAAGCAATAATGACACCATTACAGGTAATACGGTCCTTATCTTGTATAACTAGCTCAAATTCTTGTGTCGTTTCTGAAGCTATGATATCAATAACTTCCGCATTGCATAATTCTACAACCCTGATGTTGGCGTTTTCTAAAAGGCTTTTGTAATGTTCGTATTCATTTTTAAAATACTTCCCTAAGACAAGCCGAGGATAAACGACGGTTTCAGAAATCTTGTCTGCATCTATCTGTAATGCTTCTAACGCTTCTTCAGGTTGCTCTTTTAACCAAGAGGCTAAAGATTGGCTTAAAAGAGGGATCTCTTCAGAGGAGATATTAGACATATTACATAACTCTGTGTATTTCTCGGAATAGGGCATGCCTACACCTGCATTAGTTTCTTTTTCTGTAATGTATATGGTAGCAATTTCCTTAGAAATTACCGTACTGTTATCGGCTATATTTTTTAGAACGTAGAGGGCTGTTGGGCCACTACCTACAATACCTATGCTTTGTTTCATAGTGTTAGTTTAAAATATGAAAATTTACTATAAAAGTAGTTTTTGATAGGCACTCTAATTAACTCAAACACCAAAAAGAAAAACCCTAAAACAAGGTAGTATACTAGATTATTTTAGGGTTTTAAAATGTAGATAAAGGTCTTATAAGGTATATATTTGGCAACAATATCCAGGAATAGTTAGTTTTCCTGTCCATTCTTGACCATCGGTTTCTTCTTGATAATGATTAATCCCTTGAATCTCCAAATCAGAAAAATCGGGATCGTAACCGTTCCATGAACTGTTAAAACGCAACTTCCAATCGGCATTCTGTTCCAAACCAATTCCATAATTTTGGTAATCTATAGTACTAAAGTTTAAAATAACAAGAACGGGTTCTTTATGGTCTCTATCCTCTCTAATGTATGCCAGTATTTTGGTCTCATTATTAAAATGGACTATCTGAATCCCTTGATCTCTAAGACCTGCAGTTCTATCATGTTTACCAGTTCTTAAATAAATTAAGTCTCGAACCAATTTCTGGATGCCTTTATGTTTTTCAAATTTACTCCAGTCTAATGCTTCTGTATCCTGAAAATATTCATCTTCTATAAATTCTTGACCTTGAAACAGCATGGGTATTCCTGGAGCGGTTAAGGTTAGTGCTATTCCTAAAATAGCCCTTTTTTTTGCAAAGGCGCTCTCAGCGTCACCTGGCTGTATTTCTTCAGGAACTCTTGCTTTACCATTGGCCACCTCATCATGAGATTCTGTATATACAATTCTAGTAAAGACATCTGTATTGTATTTAAATTCTAAAGCATCTACAATTTTTTGCAAATCTCTAGAAGTATCATAAGAATCTTCTAGCACTTCTCTTACGGGGTGTACAAAATTCATATCCCATTGGCTACCATAGCCTAGGCCATTATGTTCAATGGCATCCGTAACTTTATTCTCTCCTTTTAAGTCTTCTGCAATGGTGAGTATGTGAGGATATTTCTCTTGTAATTCCGCGTTTATATCACGCATTAAAATGTTGCCTTCCTCAATTTCGGTATCATAACCTAGTCCACCACCCTCATAGCGTATATAGGAGGTAGCGTCCATTCGTAAACCATCACATTTATATTTTTCTACCCACATTAGCGCATTGTCTCGAAGGTATTGCCGTACTTCTGGTCTGCCATAATCGGGTCTAGTATCTCCCCATGGTGTAGCGCTTCTATGGTCATTATAAAAATAGATACCGCCTTTATCATTTTCTCCCCAACCGTCAAATTGCCATAAGTCTACATCAGAGGGTCCAAGATGGTTATATACCACATCTATAATTACCGCAATTCCTTTCTCATGCGCAGCTCTTACCAATCTTGCAAAAGCATCAGGGCCTCCATAATCTTGTTCTATAGCAAAGGGGTGTGCAGGATTGTATCCCCATGAAATTCCGCCTGCAAATTCTGCCACAGGTAATAGCTCAATACAGTTTATTCCTAATTTCTCTAAATAGGGAAGTTTTTCTATCACACTATCAAAATTAGCTACTGTATCGGGTTCTTTTCTGTTGAATGTACCTACGTGCAGTTCATAAATAACCAATTCATTCCAATGGGGCATTTGAAAATTATCATCACCCCAATCAAAATTCAGTGTTTTAACAATAGAGTTTCCTATACTACTAGTAACTTCAAAAGCGTATGGATCATTTCGTTCATATTCTTTCCCATTAGTATGGATGATATATTTATACTCGTCGCCTTCTTTCACGGAATCAAAGGCTGCTGCCCAGTATCCATTTTCTTCTAAAGCGAGCGGCATGTTAGTACGCTTCCAATCATTAAAAGAACCCATTACAAATACTTTTTCTGCATTTGGAGCCCAGACTCTAAATGTTGTGTTACCATCTATTAAAACAGCTCCCATACCCTGAGATTTGTTAATGGTCATATCCATCTCTTTATATTCTAATTCAGCCATTTTTTATTTTTTTAAGTACTTGTTTTCTAAGCTCTAAAGTATTCTTAGTGCCTTAATATCAGTACCCCTAATGGATTTTTTGTTAACCCTAATTGCTTTGGGCGTTATTATTTTTAGAAGTCTTACATGTATACCGATTGTGTTAAATCTTAAATGGAATAGAGTACAGCAGCCCTAAAAAGGAATGTATTTTTCATCTTTTAAATACAAAAGAACTAATGAGCATCAGTAAGTATACAAAAAGAGCAATTATAGGCGGGGTAATTTCTTTAGTGGCCATCATGACAGGAACTTTCTTACTAGGAGAGCTGAGTGGTTATGAAGCAAAAGTGTTAATTAAACATTCCTTATCAGGATTAAATATGCTTTGCAATACCATTGTGTTGGCTTCTGCTACTATTTTGGCCTTACTATTAACGCTCTTGAGTTTGAGTTCTGCCTCGAATGCAAAACTGAAAAGAGATCATTATTTACATGTGCTACAGATTGCTAAAATAGATACCGCGGTTTTTATTATTGCCCTGATTTCGTTTTTAACCTTTAACCTGCCTATAACGGAATCTGATAATGTTCCGGACAATTGGTTCAATGCTATTTATTATGCGAGTTTAATTGTGTCAAGTATTTTAAGTTCAGCATTAATCGTGGTGGTACTGATGCTTTATAACACCGTAGTAAATATTATAAGGATTGTAGGGCTGGGGGAGAAAGATCATCCGTTAACGATAAAAAATGATACCAAGGATAATGAGAATGAGTCGTAAAAAAAGAGAAAATTTCAAATTAGAATATTGAAATCTTCTCTTTGTTCTTAAGTTGTTTAATAGAATAGTCATTAACCACCCACAACAATTCCGCCGTTGATGTGTAAAATCTGGCCTGTCATATAACTAGAATCTTCTGCGGCTAAATACACGTAAGCAGGAGCAACTTCTGATGGTTGTCCGCAACGGCCTAAGGGCGTATTTTTCCCAAAATCTCCTATGTCGGTCATCGTAGCAGGTATTAATGGGGTCCAAATAGGGCCTGGAGCTACACCATTTACAAGAATGCCTTTTGGTGCTAACTGTGCAGATAATGATCGTGTAAAAGAGGTAATAGCTCCTTTTGTAGAGGCATAGTCGATAAGTTCATTATGACCTTTATATCCAGTAACCGAGGTAGTGTTGATAATTCTAGCCCCTTTTTCCATGTATTGATACGCCTGTTGCGTCAGGTAAATCATTGACAATATATTGGTTTTAAAGGTCTCTTCTAAATGTTCAATAGAGATTGCTGAAAACTCTTCTTCTACATATTGTGTGGCCGCATTATTGACTAAAATATCAATTTTTCCATAGGTCTTTATCACAGTCTCTATAAGATCTTGGCAATATGAAAAATCTTTGAGGTCGCCACTAATCTTGATGCAGTTTTGGCCTTCTTTTTCTATCATAGCAGCTGTTTCTTCAGCATCTTTGCGCTCGTTTAAATATGCTATAGCTATATCTGCGCCTTCTTTGGCATAATGCACCGCTACAGCCCGCCCTATACCACTATCACCGCCCGTAATTAAAGCCACTTTTCCTTTTAGCTTTCCACTACCTTTGTAAGTAGATTTTATAATTTCAGGTTTTTCGTTCATGGCAGATTCTAATCCCGGTCTTCCTATTTCTTGCTCATCCTTTTCTTTTAGTTCCTTGCTCATTGGTTCTATTTTAAATGTTGAATTAATATGTTGAGTTCTATGTAGTAGAAAACTGCATAGTCTTTGCAAAGAAAAACTTGTTTGTAGAAAATGATTGATGCTAATGCATGAAAAGTTACCCTAATCTCATCGAGAATAGCATTTTATAGCTATAGTTTTTAAGGAAATATAGGCGTAATGCTACTTATACTTTGAGAAGAAAGTGCTCTTTCTGAAAATTGCATAGAAAATCTGACCAGTTCATACTCAGAATTTTCTGCATACAGTTCTTTAAATCTTGAAATCTATTGGGTTTAATTACATAAAGATTGGCGCCTTTTTCATAACAACATTGAATGTCCAAACCACTAGAAGAGGTAGAATACATAGCCACAATAACATTTTTTAGCGTTTTATGACTTCTAATAAGTTCTAAACATTCCGTACCATTCATAACCGGCATGTTTAAATCTAAAAATATAATATCGGGAATGATGTCACTGTTGGCGTCAGAGAAGCATAGTGGTTCTTTACCATTAGCGAATTCTCTTAACTCAAAATTTACGTCTAAACTTTCAAGTCCTTCTATAAAGAAAGATCTATCATCTTCATCGTCATCAACTAACCATAATATCAATTTTTTGTCAGTCATATATGTAATGAGATCTGTTTTATTGTAGGGGGTAAAATTAGTTTATTTTTCGATTGAGTCTCTTAAAAAATAAAGATTATCGATTCTTAACTTTAATTTAATAAATAAAATTGATACGGGCACTATAGTTCACATAAATAAAAATTTTTATTTAGACAGGACCACATCGATGGCGAAGCATATTTGCAAAGATTTCATCGTATTGCGTTAATAATGAAAGACTGTCTACTATAGCTTTGTAGAAACTTAAAACAATAAATTATGTCAATTCTAACAATATTATTAAATATATTTTTACCGCCTTTAGCGGTTTTTTTAAAGCACGGTTTGGGAACTACTTTTCTGATAAGCGTTGTATTAACCATCATTGGTTGGTTGCCAGGTGTAATACATGCATTTATAGTGAATAAATAAAATTTTGAGTCGTTTAGTTGATGAGCGCCACTGTGTAAGCAGTGGCGTTTTTTATTTTTAAGCATTATTAAATTTTGCAATTGAGTTAATCATTGTTTTTTTTAAGGCAGTTCAAATTCTTACATCCATTTAGCTTTATCTGCGATTGAGACCACTACTGGTAACACTTAAAACCCTAACACAATGGATGATAAAAGAACACCTACAGAAAAAGACAAGCAATTAGAAAATTATAAGGTAGATTATACCGATAAACCCTTGACTACACGCCAAGGTTTAAAAGTCAATGATACCAATAACTCTTTAAAATCAGGGCCTAGAGGTGCCACATTACTTGAAGATTTTTTATTGAGAGAGAAAATTCACAATTTTGATCATGAGCGTATTCCGGAGCGCATCGTGCATGCTAGAGGTAGTGCTGCCCATGGATACTTTGAACTTTATGAAAGTATTGAAGAATATTCCAAAGCGGGTATTTTCACTGATACTCAACGAAAAACCCCTGTATTTGCACGTTTTTCTACGGTAGCCGGTTCTAAGGGTTCTACAGATTTAGCACGCGATGTGAGAGGTTTTGCCGTTAAATTTTACACGGAAGAAGGTACATGGGATTTGGTAGGAAATAATATGCCTATATTCTTTATTCAAGATGCTATGAAATTTCCAGATTTAATTCATTCTGTAAAACCAGAACCTAATAATGAAATTCCACAAGCAGCTTCTGCTCATGACACTTTTTATGACTTTGTATCCTTAACCACAGAAACCCTGCATAACCATATTTGGGTGATGAGCGATCGCGGAATTCCACGTAGCTTGCGAATGATGGAGGGCTTTGGGATACATACCTTCAGGTTAATTAATAAGGAAGGAAAAGCACATTTCGTAAAATTTCATTGGAAGCCAAAATTAGGAGTACATTCCGTTACTTGGGATGAAGCCGTAAAAATTAGTGGTGCAGATTCAGATTTTCACAGAAGAGATTTATGGGAAGCAATAAATGCTGGGCAGTTTCCAGAATGGGAATTAGGACTTCAAATAGTTCCTGAAGAAGATGAGCATAAGTTCGATTTTGATTTATTAGATCCTACCAAGCTTATTCCGGAAGAAATGGTACCTGTGAAGATTATCGGGCGTATGGTTTTAAATAGAAATCCGGATAACTTTTTTGCAGAAACAGAACAGGTGGCATTTTTACCAGGGAATGTAGTTCCTGGAATAGACTTTACCAATGATCCTTTATTACAAGGGCGTCTCTTTTCTTACCGAGATACGCAACTATCGCGTTTAGGAAGTCACAATTTTCATCAGTTGCCCATTAACAAATCGGTAGCACCTGCACACAATAATCAGAGAGATGGACACATGCAAATGGAAATTCCGAAAGGAAATACCGCATATTTTCCAAATTCTTTAGGTGGCGGATGTCCTTATCTATCCTCGGTAGAAGAAGGCGGATTTGAATCCTACCAAGAACGTATAGATGCGCATAAAATACGCACCAGAAGTGAAAGCTTCAGTGATCATTTTTCGCAACCAGCATTGTTTTACCGAAGCTTGGCCTCATGGGAGAAAAATCATGTGATTGATGCCTATTCTTTTGAGTTAGGGAAATGTACGCATGATCATATTAAGTCACGAATGTTATGGATCATAGCTCAGATTGATGAAGCGCTTGCCAATGAAGTGGCCGATAACCTAGGGATGAAAGTGCCGGATGATATTGAAAGGCCTATCAACCAAGCTATTGGAGCCAATGCTAATGTGGAAGATCATCAACCTAAAAAGAAAAAAATATATTTAGAAGAGTCTCCTGAATTAAGTCAGGCACACACAAAATTTGATACGATAGCTACACGACAAATTGCATTTTTAGTTGCTGATGGTTTTCATATGAAAGATTTTGAAGCCATGAAGAAGGCATTAGAAGCAGAAAATGCAGTAGTAAAGCTTGTGGCGCCACACGGAGGCACGGTATTGTGTGATGAAAAAATGGAGCATAAAGTAGATGCTGCGATAATGACTACGGAAAGCGTGTTATTCGATGCCATTTATATTCCAGGCGGTAAAAAGTCTATAGACGCACTTTTAGCCAAATCAAAATTCACCAAATTTATCAATGAGGCATTTAAACACTGTAAAGCTGTTGCGGTGGCTCACGAGGGTGAGATGTTATTGGACGCTACGGCCGTTGTAGATTTTAAAAATGATGCTGCGGTATTCGTCAATAAAGATCCTAAAGATTTTATTGCAGCCATTGCAAAGCACCGCAATTGGGAGCGAATGGATGTCGCTGCAGAAATAGCAGTATAAATTATTATATAAGCCTAGAGAAATTTTTTCAAAGTCTCTAGGCTTTTTTTATGCTTAAAAATTACTTTCTTCGGCCATTTTTACCACTCCTACTGTTAAAATTATATTCGCAAAACGACGCTGTTCGCCCGTTTGAATAATTAATGTAGTAGCAGGCTCTCTTATTTTGTCATAGAACGCCCAGCGTTCCATAGCCTCCCAAGTAACCTCTCCTAAAAGCTTCTTATAGGCATCATGAATTTCTGCATTAGCTTCTGCAGGTTTTTCCATAACGATAGCCCCTTGAATAGGACATACTTCTAAAATACCTTCAAGAACCGTAAGCGCATCTAGCAATCCTGGGCGAAAATTTAAATGTACCGTAGTAGAATTAGGACCGGTCATAGCACCAACAGGCAAATTTCCGTCTGCAATAACCACTTGTGCAAAATGTCCAGAACGTGCAAGCGCTTCCATTATTGTAGGGTGAATTACTGGCGTCTTTAACATATATCTTATCTTTAAAAATGAATGGATCAGAAAAGAAAAGTTAGGTTATAGGTACTCGTCTTTTCAATTTTACAGGCCGTGTATTGTGATGCACGTTTTGTCAATTACATATTATAGACGCCACCATTGATGTCTAAAGTGGCACCAGTAATGAAGCCATCAAATTCTGAAGCTAAGTAAATAACGGCTCTAGCCACATCGTCTGCATTTCCTGCACGTTGAATAGGAATGCCTGCCGTTGTTGCTGCAGCAGATTCTTTTGTGGTATGTGTATTATGAAATGATGTTCCTAGGATAAGCCCGGGAGCAACAGCATTTACGCGTGTACCTTGAGGTCCTAATTCTGCAGAAAGTGCACGCGTGAAGGTCAATATTGCCCCTTTACTAGTAGAATAAGCTAATGATCCAGGATGCCCACCTTTACGGCCGGCGAGTGATGCTAAATTTACCACACTACTCGCTTCATTTTTAGCTAGGTGAGGAGCAGCTGCTTTAGTTACAAACATCATAGAAGTTAGGTTAATATCCATTACTTTATGCCAGAATTCGGCTTCCATTTCGTTTAACATTCTACGCGCTACTAAAGATCCAGCGTTATTAATTAAGATATCTAAACAACCAAAGGCTTCTACTGTTTTAGCAACCAAAGCATTCGCATCTGTTTCTTTTGTCAAATCGCCGCTAATTGCTATCGCTTTTTGCCCTTTGCTCGTTGCATATTCTGTCAATTGGTTAGCGGTTTCTGCACTAGAAAAATAATGGATAGCTACATTGGCTCCACTATCAATAAAATGCTTCGTAATAGCCTCGCCAATACCTTGCGCGCCGGCTGTGATTAGAACATTTTTCCCAGATAATTTAGTACTGTTTTTCATATGTTTTAGCTTCTAGTAGAATTTATTTTTAGTATAAAACTTAAAAGTATCTTTAAGTTGAATCCTTTTTCATTTTTTACAAATATAATATATAGCAAACTATTTGCAGAAAACCTGTGGAAAGTACCGTATGCATCTCAAAATGTTATAGACTTATCAAGTAATAAGCTTTTAATGGTGAATGGCCTTTCTTAAGGAATACTAAAAGCGACGCCGTTCTTACTTATTAATAATTTACGTTTTGATACTTCTGGAGCATACTTCCTTCTTTACAATTTCGCTCTTTAACCTCTAAATAGCCATTTTCATACAACCTAGAAGTGACGCTAAAACAATCACCTCCTTTAAAACTATCGCTAAACGCTTTAATGGCTTTTTTATCATTTCCAAAAACAAAGTAGGCTATAAGTAATTGTTGGTCGTAATTTGAAATAATGACCATTCTAGTATTTACATGCACTGGTTTAGTAAGGTAATAGGTATCACGATTGTTACCTGTGGTAGGGATATAATCTAATGAATAGCTTTTTAATTCCTCTTGCGTAAGCTCTTCAGATTGTTCTATTTCAGTTCTTAAAAAAAAGTTGTTGATTTCTTTTACACGACAGGGTTGATAGTCATTTTCATAATACTCCAATAACTTAGTAACACGTTCATATTCAGTAGTTAATTTTACGTGGGCTGCATAATTTTTGACAATCAATTTTGCTGCTTTTGAATAGTGGTCATTAGCGTCATCTGTAGCTGAATTCTGTAATTCTATAAGTTCAGAATTAATTGATGCTCTTAAGAAACTATGGCTTCCGGTACCTTCCTGAAATTCTTCGAAATAGTCTCCTATTTGTTGAAGGGTTTCCACTAATGTTTCTTGTTGTTTATGAATGGTTTCAGCGTGAACAATCTTTTCCTGATAGTAGTTTTTCGTTGCCACATATCCTGTAATTAATCCCACGATTAAACTAAACAAAATGATGTATATAAATTTGTTTTTTTTCATAATTAGATGGGTTTAAAAATTTTATTTAAGCTGTTCTTATAATTCTGCGCAAGATAAAATAGATGCCCCTGATAGCTTAATATCAGGTGTTTCCTTACTTTAATTGTATATGAATATGATCATCATGTCTTACAGCTCTACAGCCATGAAACCGTATTTTTTTATGCTTTAAATCCATTCGAGTTTTTAAATGAGGTTCTATAAATAGTTTTCCTAGGGTTTCATTTTCAAGTATTGTTTGTATGAACTGTTTTGTGCCTTTTTCAGAGAATACAAGAGGAGCATTGATACTGCCTAAAGTCAAGTATTTTGGATAGTCGTATTGAAAATAACCGTTACTCAAACAGTTCTCTACTTGGTTATATTCTTTAGGTTTAGGAGCTACGAAAGCTCCATAGCCACTCACTGATTTTTTCTGGTTTACAATAATGCCCTCTGGAGTTTCGTACACCAAACTTAGATCTATTTTTTTACCATCATTATGACTTAAATGGGGGAGGAGAGGAAATTTATTTAGAAAGGGAAAATTGGCATCTAAATAGCTAATTTCAATTGGAGTATCTGCTAATGCTGTAGCTGTTTGAAGTAAAAGTTTATTAAGTTCAGGAACTACATAATTTCTATTGAGCAAAACAGTCATGTAGTTGGTAGGGCGTATTTTTTCTGAATGTATTATTTTTTCGCGTCCAAAAAGTGGCGCCACTATAGGAACCAGAAACAGCGTAGCCATTAAATATAGCCCTAAAAAAACACCTACCGTTTTGAATTTTACAGGTATACGCCATTTCTTTGAAATAATAAGGCTAAATATATACATAAGCCCTCCAATCTGTGTGATAACCGTTAGAAGGGTAAAGACTATAATTTGCAGTATAATAGTAAGGAATTGCTTCAATAGGAATTTTTTAAGGTGTAGTGGCTACAGGTTGTACAATTCTAGTTTTAGGTACACTACTTTGATCCAAATACAAAGAATGAATCGTATAGTGTTGGCCCTCAAAATCTCCCATCCGAATATAGGAAAGAACAAGCCCTTTTTCTAGAATTTTATGGTAAGAACAATCATCTAGCCATACGAGTTTTATCGGTTTTCCTTCATACTCAGTATTGATCATTTCGTAATCGTCCTCTCCCTCTCTATATCTAGTGATCGTATCTGTTCCGGAGTAAAACGTGCCATATTTGTACAATTGGCATTTTTCTACATCAGCTTTTATTTGAACAGGTTTTATGCTTTGGTAGGGAATAAAGGGTTCATTATTCTTGTACCAAGCATTTCTGGCTATTCCTTCAAAGCCCCCGGGATTAATGTAATTAATTAATGCAGCAAGTCCAAAACCTATCAATCCAAAATTAAGTAAATGCATTTGGTCTTCCGTTACTAAAAGGTAACAGCCAACATAAAGCGCCAAGGCACAAATAATAATACCTCCCAGCATATATTTGTCTTCTTTTTGAAAAAAAACGATGTTAACTCCCATTAGAAAAACTGCAAAAAATAAAAATCCCAATAAAAAAACAGCTACTTTTTTTAATAACGAGATATAAGATGTAAACTTTTTCATGGTAGATACTCCGTGTTCTGTATTTTAAGGCTTTTACTAGTTATGCGCAACATCGTTAAGCAGCCTTTATTTACTCTTGTACTTGCGTGTATCCCGGTAAGCCGTGTAAGCATTTAATAATTTGATTATCTCCTACGGCACCAGCATGGTAATGATAGCCTCTTACCGCATCAGAATGTCCACCACATTCATCTAGGTCGGCTGCTAGACGATCATCTTTATCTTTTAAGGCGTAGATACCAAAGCCATCAATAGCATAACCAACAATTGGGGCATGCACGTCTGGTTGCTCAATCTCTTTTGTGCCTCCGGTAACGGCGTGGTAATGATAGCCTCCATGCGGATTTACATGCCCCCCATGATCATCTAAAGGAGCAATGGTATGTGCGGCTAATATAGCGTGAGTGGGTGCTGGTGGATCAAAATTTACACCGTTAAAAGCAATTCCCAGTCCACCTCTACCTAAGTCTTGTGAGATATTTAAATATACTGGTTTTACGGGAATGAAAAATGTCGTTACCTGATCTTTAAAATACTCTGGCAGACATTCTACACAGTAATTGTTGTATGCTTCTTCCACATCAGGTTTTGCAGCGGCTAAACAAGCCTCTTCCGTTTCTGTATATTTTACGGTACCATCTTCGCGGTACAGCTTCCATTGATCATCACTATAAAATTCAGCAAGATTGGCTATAAAATGCCCGGAAACATCATATACCTTATCCTCTTTAAACCATAGTCCACCTTTTTCCATCCCATCTTCTATATGACGGGGACACCAAGGTCCCATTTGGTGTTCCGTGGCTTGGGAATGAGTTTTTATCACATAGCATAGCGTTTCTATTCCTGATAAGGCTATTTTTTCTTGAGTAATGTCTCCGATAATATTTTCCTGAATGAAATACTCGGTATTTATTGCCAAGGTTTTTATGGTTGTATTAATTTCACTTCTATCTATAATCTGCTCCTCTTTAGGTCTAGGTCCCGGTGCAGCCGCTAGTTCGGTTTCACTTAAAAATTCATCTTGATTAGTATCAATACGATCAAAATCATCAACTAGTGGACCATTAACTTCAGCTTTAGATAGTTTTCCATCTTTATCTGAATCAAATTCTGACAGTATTTGGCTTAACGATGGTCTACCATCTTCGCTATTTTGGCTGTTCTCCTTTTTTTTAGAATTACAAGAAATTAATAGCGATAGTGCGAGTATAGAATAGAAGTTTTTCATAAAAATAATTTGGAATTCGTTTAGACCAAGTTGTGGTACCATAGCTATAGTCTTGGCCCGATGATTGTTTTAAATTTAGGAACTTTAAATGGTATATAACTAACTTTTTCTATTTTTTAAGGGTTTGTTTAAATGCGGAAATTTGTGCCTCGAACTTTTGACTGTCTTTAAATGCACATAAATTACCATCGGGATCATGGAACTTAGCAATAGTGCCCCATGAATGTTCTTGATAATCTACGGCAATATCTTTTGCTATCAATTTTTCTGCAAGCGCCATTACATTGGACACATTCATGCGTAAGCAGGTCTTAGTACGTTCTTCTGCCGTTTTTTGACCATCATAGGTAGTGTCTAATTCAACCATTAGATAAGAGCCCCCAAATTCAAAACAGGTCAACGCTGTAGTTTCAAATAGTTTGGTAAGCCCTAGTATTTCTTCGTAAAAAACAACACACTTTTTATAAGCAACAGTGTATAATATAATTCCTGTTCGGTCAAATTCCATTTCGTTTATTCTTGTAATTTGTTAAATTTCAATTTCTAATTTCCTCTAGAATTCTACCAACCACGAGGAAAAATAATAACTTCATTTTCTGCTCTATTTTTCAAGAATACCCATAGTATTGATTTTATAAAATCGTATAAACTATTCTTAATATGAAACTATTACTGGATAGAATCTGCTTCCATTGGTTTCTTAAAGCTTATTATTTCTGCAGATGATTGAATGTAGGTGTCAATATCTTTCAATTTGAGTTCATAAACTACAAGGTAATCATTATCAACCATGGCGGGATGAAACAATCGAGTTTTGGTGCCGGTGGCCCAATCATTTATCGTGTAATAATCATCGTTTATAGAGGCATAATTGTCGTCAAGTATTCCAATGCTATTTAAAACAGTGGTATAGTCATTCAACCACGCAACTTTAAAGATTTCATTTTGTTGCGAGATATATAAAATATCAAGGCTCTCCACTAATAATAATACATCTTCTTCTATATCCTTCATTAATTCGCCACTATGAAAATAGCCCTCATTGTCATTGGTTAAAAAATTGTCCATTCTTATCACGTCATTAGTATTCAAGTGATTGTTATATAAAATCTGGAGTGTATCTAAGGAGTAGGTAGTCAATTGTTTAGTATCAAACAATAACTTATTAATGCCTTCAATATTTGGTTTTTTTTGTAGCGTTGCAGCTGTAGGTAGATAATAATATGTATTTAGTAAGTCATTAAGTTCAACATCTTCCGCCCAGTTTGTTAAAGTAGCTTCAATGTATTTGGAATCCCATAAGTGCTCAAATGAGATGTCTCTTTTTGATAAAATGGAATCCAATTTTCCTTTTTGGGCTATTATTTTATTATTACTACTTAGGCTGTAAAAGAGCTCAACCTCATTTTTATCTTGTATTTTGAATATATCCAAACAGTCCATACAATTACCTGTTCCTGAAATAACTTCAAGAGTGTCTACAGTAGTGGGTATTAACCGCACTATTAATTCTTTGGGGTACTGATCAAAGGTGTAATATTCTTTTTCATTCTCTACTATATAGGGAATGTAAAGGTATCTATCTAAAGGTCTATAATTGCTATTTGGATAATACGCATGTAATACATAATCATTTATTAGATGATTTATCGAATCTGTATCAATAGTAATGGCACTAACTAGTACTGTATCTATTTTTTTGTTTTCTAAAATGGAATCATTTAAGGTATTGGAACTTAATTCTATTTCCTCAATTTTATTTGCTTTAGAAACATCCCCAGTATTTCGGGAATTTTGTTTACAGGATAGCAGTAATAAAATAGCAGTAAAAGGGAAAATAATATGTTTCATTTTTGTTCAGATTGAAGTGCTGGTTCTGCGCTTATTGATGATAATTTAGTTGTAATATAACGTATTCACTCATGATTTATGATCTGCTAGCATGTCTAATATAGAAAAAAATAGGAATAAAAAAGTAGGTGAATTTTCCAAGCAAGTAAGAACAAGCCATTAGTTTTTGCGCTGCAGTCTGCTCTTTTAGTTTTTAATTTTCGTCAAATTTCAAATGCTAATTTCTCCTGGGATTTTGCCAGCTATAAGGAAAAATAGGATCTACGTTTTTTTCTCTATTTCATGGTTACTTCAACTCTTTTTTGGTTTTCCTTGAGTAGTTAATAGATAGAACTCATCTACTGTTATATGATATTCATTATAAACGAGCATTAGCCAGCGACATTTAAGACCACGTGTAAAATCGCAGATGTGATAATATAGATTGAGAATAGTAGCGTAAAACTGATTTATAAAGTCAGGAGCTTGGAAAGCAATAAAGACACAAGTACAGGAAAATCTTTGTATAGTCTAGTTTTCTAAAATGTGATACTATTGCTTCTACATTCAAACATTAGATTTTTGATTTTATCCTACTCAAAGTTTCTTGGGATATATTGATGTAGGACGCTACTATTTTATTCGGTAGACGCCTAACTATGTTTGGATTTATTTGGAATAGTTGTTTGTACCTTTCTGAGGCATCTAGCGTCGTAAATGAGATGAGCCTCTTTGAATTATTTACATAGGCTTTTTCCAAATAGCGGGTATAAAATTCTTTCCATTTGGGAATACTACGCATCAAATGTCTAAAATCATCATGAGTAATGTATAGCAGCTCGCTGTCTTCTATAACCTGGATAGTTTCTTGGGCAGGTTCATTAGAGATAAAACTAACCAGTTCTGTAGCAAACTGATTTTCAAAAGCAATATACCGGGTAATATCCTTGCCTTCTTCATCGATGTAATAGAGTCTTAAGCAGCCTTTTTTTACGAAATAACTAACCTGACTATTTTTGCCATTGGACAGTAAGATGTCGTTTTTACTTTTCTTTATTGTTTTAAAATAAGGTAAGACAATTTTTAATTCTTCTGCTTCAATCTCAATATTCTTTTTTATAAAATTAGTGAGTTCTGTATATTTTGCCATCTAGTTATAGTCTCTTACAAATTTACGATAATGAATAATATCCTGAATAGACAGGACCTTTAGATTATACTCATATGCAAATTGTGTAATAGTAGCGGTGTTGGCCATGGTGCCATCATCATTCATTAGTTCACACAGTACCGCCTCTGGTTGTAAGCCTGCTAGTTTCATTAAATCTATACTACCTTCCGTGTGGCCTTCTCTTTCTAGAACCCCCTTGTCTTTAGCTCTTAGAGGGAAAATATGGCCTGGTTTCGCTAAATCATTGCTCCCTGCATTATCAGCACTAGCCACTTGGATTGTTTTTAATCTGTCTTTAGCCGAAACGCCTGTTGTTACCCCTTCTTTTGCTTCTATAGAAATAGTAAATGGGGTTTGAAAACTACTCGTGTTGGTCTTAACCATATAGGGGAGCTCAAGGCTGTCTGCCTTTTCATTGGTGAGACAAAGGCAAACAATACCACTACACTTTCTAATCATAAGTGCCATATCTGCAAGGGTCATATGTTGGGACGAGAAAATTAAATCGCCTTCATTTTCTCTGTTTTTATCATCAGTTAAAATAACTCCGTTACCTTTTTTAAGATGGGTTAAGGCTTGTTCAACCTTTAATTGACGCTCATTGTCAACACTCTTTAATGTTGCGGCTGCTGTAAGTTTCATTATCATTTTTTATAATTCCAGGGGCAAAATTACTAGCGTCTTTCCTAAAATTATTTGATGTAAGTCAATAAATATAATTTTTAATGAAATAGGATAGCGGATATACTTTAGCGTATTATAGCAAAGGAAGAAGCTAATGGGTTGTTTTTTAGGTTAATGGCATATAATGCTTAGAAATTGGCTAATAAACCGTCTTTTTTTATAGGTTGATATACCCTAAAAAGTTGGGTGAGGTCAAAAATAAAGGCAAGGGGGCAAAAAAGACATTTACAATAGGTTAACAATGGATAAGAAAATTAATAGAATGGAAATAATTAATCCGGTTTTAATAGTGTTATTTATGTCTTATTTTTTTAATTCAGATACTATTTTATCATGGTCTTTATTCCAAATCGTGTAAGTAAAAGTTCTTTTATTATGAAAAAACATTTCATCCTCTAAGATCGTTGCACTTGATAACATATAAAAAACGATACTGAAAAGTTGAAGTATATTCTTTATGAAACAAGTCAATAAGGAAGGGTTTTCTCCATAATCGTCAATCACTCTCATTCCGAATAGATACTTTCCAAAAGTTTTGCCTAATAGCGACTCTAATATGGGGTTTATAAGAAATAAAGCTAGAAATGCTAATAGGAATGGAGACGGACTTTTTTCAATGAACATAGTGTTAATCAAGAAAAACAAGCTCAAATAGCAGCCATAGTCCAATATTTTTGCCAATAGTCTCAACCAAAATTTATCTAAATTAGGGTTTAATGGGAATTCATATTCAAAATTTTCTCCTCGGCGTGTAATCGTCTTATAGGTTTTGCAATTAGAAATCCTTTTCGTTTTTTTCTTTTGTAATTCTATTTTGATAATAGAATCAGATAAATAATACAGAACAAAATAGGCAAGTAGCAGTGCTCCAAAAGCCATTATTTCAAATGTAAAACTATTCGTCATAATTACAAGTATGGTTAAAAAGGGGTAAAGATAGGGTGGGAGCTAAGGAGTATCGGTTCTGTTATGTACTTACTTTTTAATGTCTATTGTCACACAAAATATAGATGGCAATTCATTTTTATCTATAAAATTAATTGCTAGGTCTTAAGTCCTGAGCTTTTATGAATTATAGATTTTTCTATACAATCTTTTAATCGCAATCTATATCCGAGATGCTTCTTGCTTCTACAATAGTTTTTACTTCATATGTGCTCTTGTAATCCGCGGCAAAGCCATCTTCTGATTTTCCTTTATCAATAACTTCAATTCTTACAAATATTGGAGTGTAGGGTTTTTTATTTTTTGTCAAATTAAAGTATAAGTCATACAGTTCGTCTTCCGCCAAAATCCAAAATTCATTAGTATCTCCACAAGGAGAAAAACTACTAAGCTCATGTCCTAATGTCAACCTTCCTTTCATAATATGTTTTATAGTATCAGATGGGAATTGGTCTTTTTTAGAGTAGACTAGAAAATCTGTGTTTAATGCTGAATTTTGTTCTATTATTTTTGTAGTTGTAAAATTTTCAACACTATTTTTTTGTTTCTCCTTGCAAGAAGTTAGAAATAAATTGATTATCAATAGAACTACCAACAGTTTAGATATACCTTCTAATATCATGAAATTTTCTTATAATTAGTATTTTTTATAAATCACTTACAATGAGTATATTAAGTGTATTTCCGAATAAAGAAAACATTTTGTTTATTCCCAGGAACGAAGCAAAGGTTTTCTAACGTACCAAATCTAAAACATTTCTACATTATAGAAACAAGCAAAGTAATGAATAATAGACGAAGCTCTTATTTTTCATGGGTTTTATGTGCTTGTTTAGACAGCTTAGTAATCCAAACTATAAGTTTTTCCTTAGAAACTGCTTTTCAAGTCGCAGCAGTATTTATACTTTATTTTAAACTCATGCTGATAAAATATGAGGTATTCAACTTCCCTCCAAGCAAACTTACCTAATATAGTTCCATTAGGTTCGCTTCTATAATTTAAGCCTGATTCCGCAATTACAAATTTGAACTTTTTTGAATTTTGAGGTATTGTTGTTGTCTGTTTATTTAAAAGCTTTTTGGGATTTTCATGCTTTCAACTTAAAAAAAAATTGCGATGGATATTAAAAGTAGTTTATACATATGCTATTCTTAAATTTAGTGATTCGGTTAGGTTGTTATTGGTGCTAAAGTTTAGCGTATTAGTTCAAAACTCTTATTATTTAGGGTCTTCTTTGTCTTCATTTGAAGAAAATAAATAGGAAAATACATTAAATTCTGCCGTATTAAAGTTGAAACTGTTCACTTTTATTCGGCTTATTGTTAACGTTAAGTGTAAGGCGCGTAGGGCAGAGGATAAGCACTGCCTTTCAAGTATTTACTAAGTCAAATTTACATATTTTGCTTTCACTTTTTCTCTCAATGCCAAATTAAGAATTTAGCGACTTTGCAAATGGACAACAACTTTTGAATTAAAAACTAATCACCCAATTTGCTATATATAGTGTTAGTCGTATTTCTCTTAGGGAACTAATAGTAATATTTTATATTCTCCATTAATTTTTCTGAAAATAAATTTAAAAGCGTCATCTAAGATGAAGTCCGCTCTATTTCTTGTTTTATGATTAGCTCCTTTAAAAAAAATATCTCCTTCCTTGATTTGGTAATAATTTAACGTTGACAAGTTTCTATCCTTTTTTTCCCGACTTATTATTTTGGTAATTTCGTTTACCTTATAAAATTGCATTTTAAAGTTTTGAAGGTAATATTGATAATTTAGAGAGTCGTTTTTTACGATGGAATTACACAATTCCACCAATTGCGGCTTTAATGCAGATTTAGGCATTATTGTGTCTCTCATCTTATGGAAAAATACAATACTGTCATTTATTGATTTATAATATTCATCACAATTATGTTCTATTACTGACTTAACTACATTTAAACAGAAGGTTCTTTGGTCCTTGGTGACATTAAGGGTGTCTTGACCAAAAGAAAACATTGGTATAATTAAAATTGTAAGTATTACGTTTCTCATCTTTTTTTATCTCGACTAAGGTCAAATTTAGTTATAGCTAATTATATTTTTTCATATGATTTTCTTCTCCTTAGCTTGAAGAATTAATTGGATTCTGATGTGGGGAATTACGACTAATGGTACGGCTGTGATTTCGGCTAGGGAAATCCGGCAGAATTTTTATTTTTAAAGGTGGAAATCAAGCTGAATTAAAAGTAGGAATTTTTCTTTGTGTTAACCAACGAAAGCTGAATTATGGCCATAGTTGTGACCAGTTCTTATTTTTTCAAGTACTTTTTACCATTACCAGTTATATAGAATTGTTTTCCGTTATCCTCTACCAAGAAAAACAATACCCCATTTATTAGCTCAGTTCTTGTTATGGCATTGTATTTTGGTTTTATTATCCATTCCTTTTTTAAGGCATCAAACACACCAACTTCGTTCGATTCCGATAAATAAACGTATCTGTAGCAAACTTCAAAATTCTTTGAACTGAAATCATAAAATGGCCATTTTCGCTCCATATTATCGTCATTATTCAGAGAAACCATTTTAAAAGTGTGATCAATGTAGCCAAACTCATTGCCCTTACCGTAAAAGATTAAAAAATCATTGTTCCTATCCTGAAATGGAGCTAAATCATCTTTGGAATCCTCTCCATAATTATGAAAACCCAAATAATCAAAACCGCTTAAACCATTTATAAGCTCTCCAGATTGATTGATAATATCTGTTTTATCTCTTATTCCAAAATATCCATTTTTTATGCTGTAGCCCTTAAAACTATTATAGTTTGCAGCATAAGTATATTTTGAGGTTCTAAATCCCATTTTCTCGGCTGTAAATCCTTGACTTAAACTATCTGTCGGATGGTAACTATCTTCGAAAACTTGTTCGGAAAAAATCGGTGCGCTATACTTTTTATTTATACCCGTATTGCTATTCACCTCATAATATCGGTCACCAATAAACAGTTTCTTTGTTCCATTAAGAAAGTCAATTTGACTAAAAATTGGTTCTACAGCCACCTCTTCTGTTTTGCTATCCAAATAACCCCACAAACCACCCTTCTTGTAAGGAACTAACAAACTAATTTTATTTAATTCAATTGAGTTTTCGACTATAGAATCAAAATAAACAATGCGATTATCCATCAATCGTAACGCGCCTTTCCATTCAGGTTCATCTTTTAAGGCTTTCAAATCATTATCACTCATTAAATGATCTTTATCAGTCCAACCTAACATTATTGCCTTATTTAGATACAGGAATGCCAAATCATTTTTTCCTGCTTTAGCGGCAATGCATGCTGCATCATAAATGTAAGAATAGTTCATACAGGGAAGGTATTGCTCCACTTTTTTGAGAGCGTCATTATATTGTTCATTATAATACAAGCTAATGGCTTCACTATGCAAGTCACTACCACAAATTTTTGTCTGGGCAGTTAGTGTAAATGGTAACAAGATTAATAATGCTATTGCTAATTTTTTCATCCCTTTGTTGATTTTTAATATGTTGTACTTTAGTACATTTAAATTGGTTAGAACGTGTTTGTATAGGGTTCGTTGAATGTTTAAGTAACTAATTTAGCAAATAAAAACCGAATAGAAAATCCGCGAGGACTTTCGTAAGTAAGCTCTGCCTAGCAATTAATTTTATACGTCTTAAGTTTGATTCTCAGTAAATTGTTGCTATAACTAGAAACAACAAAAGAGAGAATTAAGGTTACTATACACGGTGAAGCTTTAGACTTCGACAACATTGATAATAGGCTCTCTTTAATAATATAAAGAGACCTTTGCTATTGCAAAATCTGGCAGACCCTATGATGAAATTTATGTATCTGTATTTATTCAGTCGATTTTTTTTGTACTACTGTAATCTACTATCATTTTATTTAAGTTTTTTATCAAGTAGTTTATTAAACTCTTCTTCAGTTAATATATCATTTAATTCCATTTATAAGGAATTCTTTAATTTATGTGTATCATATTTAACGATACCCAAACCTTCAGCATAATATACTTGCTGGTAAAAACCTGAACTTTGATAACTTGAATTTTCTTCTGTATACTGATCAAGAAACATGGCGGTTTTATATGTTTTATTGTTTATTATAATGGTTTTAAAGCTATGTAGAGTTCTAGATTTTTCAAGGTTTAAAGGCCCTTTTCTAGGATCGGTGTAGTTTAAAGAATACTCGTAAGCGCTTTCTTTATCCTCCCATCTAAAAGCTTCTTTATCTATTATTTTAACTTTTACGGCTAATGCGTCTCCATCACTTTTTCTCCAAAAATCTGTGTATTGTATAAGTTCTGTCCCAGTTTTATTGAGTTTTCTGAACGACTATTAAAATGCCATAAATCATTTAAATATTTCTCGGTTAAAACTGTATTTATTTCTGGATCGGTTGTAATTTTTAAATATTCAGCATAGTCTGGATTATCTTTATCAATAAACTTATAAACCTTAACTGTTTTCTCTTTTCCTATAGGGTAATCATATGCTTTTTTATAATCACCTATTATAACGGTAAATTCTACAACAAGAACATTCTCTATAACAACTTCTTGAAGTTTAAATTCTATAGTAATATATATTATTTCCTGTTGCAATATATAAATTGTCTAGTGATTAATGTATAATTTGATTTGTTTACCTGTTTACTAAATTCATTGATATATTTTCTAGTAGCTTTCTTCATCAGTACTCTTCTACTACATAGGTTTTAATTGTAGTTTCTTTATGTTTTATGCTATTAATGACTTCACTACTAACATTTTTATTCTTATCATATTCATAGTTTACAACTGTCGTTTTAACGCCATCTTTATCAAACAAATGATGTTCTAATACTAAATTATCTTTGTAAACTTTAGTTTCTTTATTTTCTAATATGTCATTAATATATGTACTTAGTTCAGTATAATTATTCAATTTATCATAAGTGTAAATTTCTGTAGTTGGTTTTCCATCGTAAAAAACACTATTAGATTGATGTGTTTTTACTAGCAAATTATCTTTATATGTATAATCAACGGTATAACTATCGTTTTTTACATTTCCTTTGTAGCATTCTCTTTTTAAGCGCGTAACATTATTATTGTTGTTGTCGTATTCGTAAAAATGTTCACAATACGATTTGAAGGTGTAGTTGTCGTGTTTTGAATATACAATATTGTTGTTTTTATCCATTTTTTGAGTAAAAGATTCTGTCAGCTCTTCATTTTCATAAGCTTTCATCTCTATTACATTATCTTTATAAACATACTTTTTAATGGTGGTATATCCGTAAGGTGGTAATTTGGTTTCAATTAAGGTTTCTACTTTTCTGTCTTTGTAGGTGTATTTATAAGTAGTATTCAATTTACCACGACGATAGGTTTTTTCTAATAATAAAAATCCGGATTCATTAAATTCTTTTTCTTCAGAAATGATTGCAGTAGTATCGACATCCATTGTCTTCTCATATATCGTTACTCGTTTAACATTACCTTTTAAGTTTAATTCTTCTAAATCTATTGTTATGTTCTTATCTATTTTAGTTGTTTGTGCGTACCCAATTGTGGTGGCTAAAATTAGTAGTATTAGTATTTTATTCATATCCAAATTATAAGATAAACTCAGCCTTATTATTAATAGGTAGGTTTTCTGTTAAATGCAAGAGTTTCAATTTTTTTTAAAATATCATTTATTTTTCGTTATTTATCTAATAATCGTCAACGGTTTAGCTATGAACAGTACGGAAGCAAACAAGCGTTTGCTTTCCGCCATGCACGTAGCGAAATCTTTTGGTTTTGTTTTATTTTTTTCTTGTCTAAAGCGAAATCTCAAAGATTTCGCGACATTATAAATATACGCAGACTATGGCGTTTATAACTTAAGCCCGTATTGTTTATAGGTTTTGTTGTACCACGTTTTTTTAAAATAAGTCGGGGTAACGTACTTTTAAAATACTGTCTTTTTTTTCTTTCAGTTCCAATGGTGGTAATCCAATCGAAATTCGGTTGCTATCCACTTTTTTAAGGTCATCTATCATACGGGCATATCCGCCTCCTTGTGCATGATACGTTCCATAAATTTGAGGTTCGTCATTATACAAATAATATTGGTCAATTATATAACCTAATGTACTTGGCGAACAAGTTCCGCTTTTGATAAATTCAGTTAGTTTTGGTACGAAGTATTTCATTCTGATGGAGTCAGATGTATGTAATAACATCGTCGAAATATGCACAGATGTTTGGTCTATAGAATAACTTCCTATTACCGTTTCGTTTGGGTATCCAAATTCATTGAATATTTCTATAATTCTATTGGTATTATAAGCATCAATTTCTACTTGTTTCTTTATGTTTTTTTGAAAGTTATCATTTCGATATTTTTGGTCTTCGGTTTTCATTTGCTTAATTTCTTCTCGAAGAGCTAAATTCATTTTCGACAAAGCCATATTTCGCAAGTAATCATATTCAGAAATCAATTTTTTTCCTTCTTCAGATGCGAATATTTTGTCAAAATTTTCATTCTGCTGAAACCATTTTATTTCATAACCTCGTTCGATTTGTTTTTTGATAAATTCAATTGCTAATACTTTCTTTCCTAAAATCGCACAAGTCTCTGCAAAATTTGCGAGTTCATTATACCCTTCTGTGTTTATCGGTTCACAAGAATTAAAAGCTTCTTGATACATTTCAAATGCTTTCTTGTAATTTTCAGTTTCAAATGCGATATCTGCTTGATAAAGATTCTGATAGTAGTTTGTAATGTAATCACATTCAGTTTTTGATTCTTTTTTGCAAGAAACGAGTGTAATAAATAGAATGATTATAAAATATTTCATTAGTTTTTTTCTCAAATGTGGTACAACGGCTAGGCTAAGCGTAGTGCGGAGGCAAGGAAACTTTTCGTTTCCGTCTGCCGACGTAGCTAAAGCTTATTGTTTTGCTTTTTATTTTTTTGTTCCAAAGCTAAATCCATAAGATTTAGCGACATTATAAATATACACAGACCTTTCGGTTCCGCCCTAAAGTCCGCATTACGTTTAGGCATTGTTGTGCTTAGTTATTTCTTTTCAGGCGGTAGAGTCCTTTTGAACTTCATAATCACGTCCTGTCTTGAAGTCCAATTATTGAGTTCCAATTTATGTTCGTTAATTTTGTTTTCTAGTCCTTTTTCTAAGTCCTGAACCACTTCCTTGAAATCTACGTATAGTTGAGATATGTTTATTTCAGTTTTTTGTTTTCGGTCTACGGTTTCTAAAAATATATTTTCAATGCTGCAGGAATCATTAAATTCAGCAAAGTCCACTTTTCCAGGGTCTCCGTAAAGTATTCCACTAATCGCAGTAAACCTGTAAGCTTCCATGGAATTTATATCATGAAAAGTCCATTTCAAACTTCCATAAAATGGCTGTTTAGAATCTATTAAGGATTCGTCGATTCGTTCATCTAAATGTTGATATGTGTTTCTTGGGGAATTTACATATTCAATTGGAGCGATTAAAGCATAATTTTTATCAGTCGCAAGCACTTTATATAACCTTATAAATCTGCGAATGTTGTCCAACATACTCCATGTGTAATGGAAAATTTGTGGATGAATTTTATGCTTTTTACCCTGAGAAATTCCCAAAATTCCACTCTCCAATTGATTGTAATTGTAATCAATAATGTCAATTGTAAATCTTAAAGAATCCAGTATTAGCAACTGTTTTTCCTGTAATAAAGGTAATCGACGAAGTACAGATGATTCTTTTAGCAACATTTTGTATAATTAAGCACAACGGTCTTGTATATGGTTTGTTGCGTGGTTTAAACACATAATTTAGCAAATAAAAACCGAATAGAAAATCCGAGAGGGTTTTCGTAAGTAGGCTAGAACTAGCAATAAATTATATACTTTGTAACCGTTGCACAACTCCATAATTTATAAAATAATGGCCTTTATAACCGCCTTTTAAGGCGGTTTCATTTTTCAATTAGTTAAGTAATTGGTTATTTTTGAGGTGCTTAAACATGAGTTTTTTAAAGCATATAAGGTCTTTTTTAGAAGAATGAATAAAGACCCCATTCCTGCTCCACTTTTTACGTGTTTTTGAGTGAATTTCAGGTACTCCTGCCTGCCGGCAGGCAGGTTTTCAGATTATAGGCTATTGCTGATAGGTGCATCACCTTATTGGCTTGTTTTAAGCCTAGCGTATTTATTTTCCGTAAGCCCATAAACTGCGTTAAAGTACCAAATACGGGTTCAACTGTACTTTGGCGTTTGCCTTTCATGTATCTGCCCTGTGGACTGTGTACCCTAGCATTATTACGTTCATATTCTTCTCGGTAATACGTTACACTAAACTTCTTTTCTTGGGCACTTTTCCCTAGACAACTACTGCGCATTGGGCAAGCAACACAAACATGTTTTCGTGCCCTATATTCTTTCTTTTTTGTTCCTGTTCTATAATCATTAAACGCTTTAGTAAAGGGGATAATCTTTCCTTGTGGACACTGATAATAATCTTCTTCTCTATTATAAATAAAACCATCCGGACCACCTTTATAGGTCCCATGTGGAGGAATAAAACTTCTAAGTCCTTTCTGCTCTAAATAAGCATAGTTCTCGCCACTACTGTAGCCAGTGTCCGCAACACAATTTTCCCAAAACAGACCCTGTTGCCACAAACGCTTATGTAAACGTTCTACT